>ENA-OWPJ01000716-OWPJ01000716.1-human-gut-metagenome-genome-assembly--contig:-NODE-716-length-23769-cov-24.0845_pt1 | contig 23769 bp, 27 predicted proteins | sample MGYA00248264_ERZ651846 | MGnify/ENA primary metagenome ERZ651846 (study PRJEB26924, sample SAMEA4378271) | human gut metagenome | biome: human gut; feature: human-associated habitat; material: faeces...
AATGTTACATTGTGGAAAACCCTATAAAAATTTTATTTAAGCTGTGAATAGTAACACAAATATAACCATCAGGATATTTTAAATCGAAAAAGAATTGACGAACAGCTTCATCGTTATGATGGAAATTATCCATAAAGGATTACCTCTTTTCTTTCTACACTCATCTTACTGCTTATTGTTACATTATAAATGTAACAAATAAAATATTTTATCAGTTTTTCTACAGTTTTAATAATGAAGCTGGTAATCTATGAAGAAAAACTATGATACGAAAATTAATTATAAGATTAGAAGAATTATATGAGGAAAATTGGAATAATCAAATTCGTTACATTATCTCTAATCAATTATACGACTGGAGTTTAGTGTTTAAAAGCGAATTTTTTCAACACGAAGAAGAAGTGAGAGTTATCGTTTATGTCGCTAAAAGAACTCAATCAAGCCCTATAGATATTCATTATCGATATAATTTTGGTCTATCAATTCCATATATTCTCTTAAAAGTAGAAAAGGATTTGTTGCATTGCATAAAATAACCATTGGATGATTATATTGTGAAGAAGAACAAAAAGAAATGCAAAAGAAAATTATGAATGAAAGACTATTTTATAATGGGTATAAGGATATAAAAGTTGATTACTCTAATATTCCAGTGAGATATTAAAATTAATTGTTATCACAAAGGAGGACGAAAGATATGGCTGTTGTGGAACTTCATATTCCATCAAATTTATTTGATTCGGCTAAAGCAGAAAATAGCTTTGAATCGGTTTCAGAGCGTATTTCAAAAGCATTTATAAAAGATATACTTAATGAATTAAACGTGAGAAGAGGAGATGATAAAATTAATGAACCTGATTATATGGTAAATAAAAAAGGATATGAGGTTACATTTGCAGTTGATTCAAAAATCATTCAATTATTGAAGGGAGTGAAAGAATTAGATGACTCTCTTCAAAATATTGAAGAGGAATTGATAAAAGCAATTAGTGAAGCAACAGAAAGAAAGGCTAATAAAAATTATTCTTGTATATCTAATCTTGTTATAATAACGATATCCACAATGCCTACATGGTATATTATTCCGAATTTAAGTAAAGAATGTAATTTAATTAAAAAGTATTGGGATATAATATATAAGACTAGAAATAATTTGTTTGAAAAGTTATATAGACAATATATTGCTTTGAATACATTTGAAAATATCTATATTATTCAGCCTACTTTTGATGGGAAATTTGCTTTATTCAACATTAAAGATTTTGCAATAAATAAAAATAACTTTTTGACAATTGTTACATCATCTAATACGAGGATGTTTCCAACTTATAAATTGATTGATGCCGAAACACCAGAAGAAATAAAATCATTAAAAATAAAGATAGTAAATTATAAAATTAATAAATGAACTTACGTATTGTTTTTTACAGCAAAAGTAAAACCAGTGTGTTTGCTTTGTTTTGGCAATGCAACTAGTAAGCAACAAAAAGGATTTAAACCCCTTATTTTATAAGGTTGCAGAGTTCTCAAAACGATAATCAAAAATTGTGGAGAGAATGCTGAGTGAGCGGAATACTCAGGAATGGAACATATCCACAGCAAATCATTTATGTTCATACCAATTTCCATAAAGAAACAGATGCTCCTGCATGCATATCAACCCTAGTCAGTGGTGCTTCACATAAGGGTATAAAAGAAAAACACAAGTATTATGCAGGTCATACAATATCGTTAGGATTTGAAAATAGAGTATCGCTTTCTTATGAGCAGTTATGTGATTTGTGCGAAGAATTTGGAAATGAAATAATCTGTATGATGATTTATTATGTTTCTGAAACATTATGCGCAAGTGGTAAAGTGTATAACGATTATTATCATCTTATTCGCAGTAAGATGAATGATAATCCCAAGAAGTATTTAAGGCCAAACAGTGATTGGTATCGTCATCAAAAACATCAGTATCACCAATATTTTGATGAATTTAATATTCTGGTAGATGGTGAAACAATAGAAAATTTTAATCTGGAAAATGATTAGATGTAAATGAAAAAGCAAATAGATATTTGCGTGGAATTTGTATCATGAATTCATCGTTATATGAAGTTCACGATACAAATGTCCCTATGTCTAATGAAATGCACTACGAAAGTTATGTTTATGTATCAATGATACAAGGTATTTGTATCATATAAGATGATATTTGTAGCATAGGACCATTTGTGATGGTATGCAACTATGAATTAGCATATACGAAGCTAATGCAACACAATGGAAATGCTGCTGCGATTTTTATGATACGCTATACAAAAGTCGTATATATGCTTTATAGAAAGGTTAAAACTTACTTCTAGTAAGTTGTTCAAGAGGAGAATGCATGCATCAAGTGCATTCTCTTATCCTGCTAAATTTCAAAAATTGAAATTTTAGAAAAAATCAGAGAAGAAAGGAGGGATTTTGCGGTTTTCAAATCAAAATAAAACTCTGAATGTAAAGGATTCTTATAAAAAGAGAAAGCAAAGGCAAATGGATTCATATGATACTGTAGGAGATGGATCTATGCAGGGAAAGAATCCAAAGACAACTGCTTTAAATACAAAGGATAAGCAAACATATGAAGTAAAATTTATAAATGGAACGATGGATATGAAAGTGCTGCTGAAAGAATTGATTGCTTGTAGGATGGATAAAAAATATGAGCATTAGGGCACTGTCAAAAAGAGGAAAACACGACATAATCGTGGTATCCGAAAGGCAGGTATCACAGCGGTGATTGATTTTACAGTAGAAACAAAAGATCGCAATGTCGTTCTTTATTTAAGATTATCAAGAGATGATCGAAACAAAGGCCTTTCTGTATCCATTGAAAATCAAGATAAAATATTAACTCGTTTTGCGAAAGAACATCATTATGCGATAACTCAGCGTTATATTGATGATGGAGAAAGTGGATATTCCTTTGAACGACCTGATTTTGATCGTTTAAATAAAGATATTGTTTCTGGGAAAGTAAAACGATTACTGATAAAAGATATGTCACGTTTGGGAAGACATAATGCTCGTGCACTTTTGTTTATGGAAGATGCCAGAGACTATGGATGTGAAGTTATTGCGTTAGATGATGGATATTCCAACTTTCAAGACAATGATTCTACGATTGGGATCAAAACATGGCATAATGAATTGTATGTAAAAGAAGCCAGCAAGAAAGTAAAAAATGTCATTCATATGAAACAGGAAGATGGAGAATGGATGACAACACCGCCTTTTGGCTATCGAAAGGTAAACAAAAAAAGTGCACAGCTGGTTGTAGAACCAGACAGTGCTTGTGTAGTAAAGCGTATCTTTCAAATGTATGCAGATGGGTATGGTATCCTGCAGATTGCACGTACATTGACAAGAGAAAATGTTCCAACACCATCTCGCAGCTTGCATGAATTTCGACTAGCAAATGGAGTTGATGATAAAAGCAGATATACAGATATATGGAATGATGCCTGTGTTCGAAGAATTTTAAAGAATGAAACCTATCTAGGAACACTTATTCTTCATAAAGGAGAATGTGTGAAGATTCGAGGGAAATATCAAAAGCTTTCGAAAGAGAAGTGGAAAGTCTTTGAACATCATCATGAAGCGATTATTGATGAAAAATTGTTTCATATCTGTCAGGAAAAATTAGAAAGCAGGAAAGTACGATCGAAGCGAAAAAGAAAACACAGTGAGAATGTGTTTTATGGTTTTTTATATTGTGCGGACTGTGACAGCCTTTTAAAGCCGTACAGGACTTTAAAAGATAAACGAGAGGGAAATGTTCATTATTACTGTTCTACGTATCTGAAACAAGGAAAAACAGTATGCAGTGCAAAGTCTATAACGGAGTTGCAGCTAAAAAAAGCGGTAACGATGTTTTTAAAGAGATGCAGAGATGTATATAAAGATTTTTTAGAACAGCAACATGTGCATGCGGACAGCAAAGAAGCTGAACAAAAACGTATTTCTAAAACAATCTCGCATGCTAAAACACAAATTACGCAGTTGAAATCAGAAATTAAACAGCTGATTGAAAATAAAATGCACGAAAGCATGGCACAACCGGAAAACTATACGATTATTCAGGAATCATATCAATCCCTGATTGATGAAAAAGCGAAGATGATGAAAGAATGTGAAGAGAATATTGAAGTATTGAAACAGGAATTGGAGAGTTACTCTTTAAACGAAGAACATTTGGCAACCGCTCTTTATGTACTCGATGAAATGATTGCCAAGCAAGATTATTCGAAGAAAGAATTACAAATACTCTTTCGTAAAATTATGGTTCATGATCATCAGATTGTATTTTATTTCAAAGGATATTATTCAGATAAGATAGATGCAAATATCATGCTGGTTGATGAAGAACAGGAAGCCTATCGTAAAGCTATAATAGAAGAGATTGAAAAACAAGTTGTAGATCAGATGTTTTCTTTGAAAAATGTTCATCAAGGCTTATGTAACCAAGGGTATACGTATTCCTATAAAGGAACTTTTATGACACAGGTTAAGCGATTAGAAGCTGAAGGTGTGATAAGAAGACCTCATAAAAATAAGAAAGCTATTTATCAAAAAGTTGAATAGACCACTAAAATATCAAATCGTGATTTCGTAAATTTTGATTTGATATTTTTTAGATATGCAATTATGTTTATCACTAGAGAACAAGCCTTTTATTAATTTGTATACTTTAGAGTATAATACTTGTAAGTATACAAATATACATGAAAGAACACTATGTTAGGAAGAATAGAAGGATTAATCTACTTAAAGGAAATATAGGGAAGTGAAAAGCTTGGAGAAATTGATAATAAAAGAAGTGGATAGTAATGAAAATATTGCAATCATAAAGGGAAATATTCATATCTAGGTGTCAGATAATACTAAAATTAAAAAAATCCCAAGCAAAAATAATTTATGTCCATACAATTTCAATAAGGAAAGAATACACTACAAAGTGAAACCTGTTTCTTTTAAAACTACTGTATGCTGTCTACGAATATGGTATAATTCTTTCAGAAAGAGAGCTGATCATATGAAGTTAAAATTGCCCTTGGGACTTAAAAGTTATGAAAAACTAAAAAGAGAAAACTATTATGCCGTCGATAAAACATTGATGATAAAAGATTTCCTAGAAAGAGGAAATGAAGTAACCATGATTACACGTCCAAGAAAATTTGGAAAGACGATTAACATGTCTATGATGGCAGAATTCTTTGACATTACAAAAGATTCAAAAGATATTTTTGAAGGAACAAACATCATGAAAACAGAGTATGCTTCACAGATGAATCAGTATCCAACCATATTCTTGTCTTTTGCAAATGCGAAAGGAGTTATTGAAAATATAATAAACGTAATTAAAGAAGAGCTACTAAGTAAATATGATCAATTTTCTTATGTATTTCAAAATTTGTCAGAATTTGAAATACATTCATATAATCTTATTAAAAAAGAACTAATGGATACAGAAAATAAAAGTTTATTAGTTAGTGATGGATTATCATTTTTAATGGAACAATTAGAGAAATATTATAATAAAAGGGTCATGGTATTTATAGATGATTATGATGTCCCATTCATTGAATCCTATAAACAAGAAAAGTATGAAAAAATATGGCAGACTTTACATAATATGCTTCATTCTGCATTTAAAACTTCCAATAGTTTACAATATGGTATGCTTGTTGGTATGCAAAGGGTAGGAAAGTCAAGTATCTTTAGTGGTTTAAATAATCTATATGTATGTACTGTAAAAGATTGGGAATATTCTCAGTATTTTGGATTTAGTGAAGAAGAAACAAAGAGCCTTTTGGAATATTATGAGCTTTCTTTAAATGAGGAAGTAAAGCAGATGTATGATGGCTATAGATTTGCAGATTTAGAAATATACAATCCATGGTCCATCATCAACTATGCCTCAAGAAAAAAACTGGAGCCTTACTGGGTAAATACCAGCAGCAATAAAATGATTCGCAAAGCAATGGCAATGAGAGACAGATCTTTTGACAGAGACTATGAAAATCTGATACGTTTGGGAACAATAAAGACATTTGTTCGCATGGAAACAAGTTTTTATGAAGTGAATACGGATGCAAGTCTTTGGGGGCTGTTCATCAATGCAGGGTATTTGACAATCGATGAGATTATTTCTGAAAGAGACAGCATATACAGTTTAAGAATTCCAAATGAAGAAGTACAGAAGGAGTTTCAAAAACTGACGGCTGATTAGCTAAAGGTATCATAGACAAGCCCGACAGAAATGTTTTTGGTACTGAAATACGGTATGAAAGAAGATTTAATAGACAGGTTTGAGAGAAACAATAAAAACACTGGAAGCTAAAGAAAATCCGCAGCGATATAAATCCCAGATTACTTTGGCAAAAAGACGAGTGAATGCATTTGAAATTGCTAATTGTTTAATTAAAAAAGAACTTGATAGAAAATGATTTTTTATTTTATTATGTGATAAGATGGCAGGATGATTTTTAAGAAATATATGTATGTTATTATCGTATTGAATCATTGATTTAAGTTTATATTCCTTCATCGGCAAAAAAATGAAATATTTCAATTATACAAAAATATAATAATTTTGCCGGTAATATGGTATACTGATGTTAATTGATGAGGGAGGGATTGATGTGCGCTATCTTTCAGTTTCCGAAATTGCAAAGTTATGGAATGTGTCTGAGCGAAGTGTGAGAAATTACTGTGCACAGGGACGTGTTATGGGAGCTTTTCTTACAGGGAAGACATGGAATATCCCAGAAAATGCAAAAAAACCTTCACGTAAAAAAATGAAAAATGAACAACCAAGGACATTGTTAGATGTATTAAAAGAAGAAAAAGCTAATAAACGTCGCGGTGGAATTTATCATAAAACACAAATCGACTTAACTTTTAACTCTAACCATATAGAAGGAAGTCGACTGACACATGAGCAAACTCGTTATATTTATGAGACAAATACGATTGGTATAGATAATGAAATTTTGAATGTTGATGATATTATTGAAGCATCAAATCACTTTCGTTGTATCGATATGATTATTGATAGTGCAAATCATACGTTAAATGAAAGGTTTATAAAAGAACTGCATTTTATTTTGAAAAATGGTACGAGTGATTCTAGAAAAGATTGGTTTGCTGTTGGGAATTATAAAAAACTGCCAAATGAAGTAGGAGGAATGGATACAGCACTGCCGGAAGAAGTTGCAGATAAAATAAAAGAGTTACTATTAGAGTATAATGAAAAGAAAGAAAAAACATTAGAAGATATTTTGGATTTTCATGTGAAGTTTGAAAGAATTCATCCATTTCAAGATGGGAATGGTCGTGTTGGAAGGCTCATTATGTTTAAAGAATGCTTAAAAAATAAAATTGTTCCATTTATTATTGAAGACCATTTGAAAATGTTTTATTATCGCGGACTGAAAGAATGGAATTATGAAAGAGGTTATTTGATGGATACTTGTTTAACTGCTCAAGATAAGTATAAAACATATCTTGATTATTTCAGAATATTGTATTAAGAGGTATGAGTGATATGAAGATAGTTGAGAGAAAAGATAGAAATCCTATGCTGCTTGCTGGTTTGGTAGAAATATGGGAAGGATCTGTAAAGGCCACGCATTTATTTTTATCAGATGAGGAAATACTGCAAATTAAACAGTATGTTCCACAGGCTTTGAAGGATGTTCCTGTATTGTTGACAGCAGAAAATGAGGATGGAGATATTACAGGGTTTATGGGGATTGCAGATCAAGTGCTTGAAATGTTATTTGTTTCAGATAAGTGCAGAGGAAAGGGAATAGGAAAGCAGCTGTTAACGTATGGCATGGAAAATTATACAGTAGAAAAACTTACGGTAAATGAACAAAATCCTCTTGCGATAGGTTTTTATGAGCATATGGGCTTTGAAGTATACAAACGAACTGATTTAGATGAGCAAGGGAACCCTTACCCATTGCTGTATATGAAACATCAAAGATAAATGTTCATATAAGGAGTAAAGAATGGGAAAAACTAACAAAACAAGTTAAGAAATTATGAATGAGCGATTTGGTAAAGATAATGTTATTGCACTTGCAACAATGGAAAACAATGTGCCTTCAGTACGTTATGTAAATGCATATTATGAAAATAAGGTATTTTATATAATTACTTATGAAACATCTAATAAAATGAAACAGATTAAGAAAAATCTAGAAGTTGGCATAGCAGGAGAGTGGTTTTCTGCACATGGAACAGGAATGAATCTTGGGTACTTTTGTAAAAAGGAAAATACAGAAATAGCTAAAAAATTACGTGCTGTATTTTCTTCCTGGATTGATAATGGGCATAATGATTTTAGTGATAAAAATACTTGTATTCTTTGTATTCTATTAACTGATGGCATTTTATTTTCAAATGGCAGTAGATATGATGTTGACTTTAGATGAAATAGGTTTATGGCTATATTAAAGAGTCGAAAACCGTTCAACACCTAAAACGAAAATAGCTAAAGTTATTGAAAGAAAAGAACAATTATAGAAATCATAAAAAGTGTGGATATAATTAAATAATTATAAAACTGTAAAAAAAAGAACCCGACGCATCAGGTTCTTCCAAGTGTAATCCGAAGATGTCCACCGCAATTCATATTAATAATATACTACGTTTACTAAAAACATGCAACAATTTATGATTTACTAATAAAATTTTGTAAAGCGAGCATATTAGACTTATGCTGTGTCCCTAAGATTTGATTGTAAATACTAATAGGCAAATCATTCCTTAAAAATTCTGTCTGCTGTTGATAAGAAGAAATGAACTGTTTACATGCATTTTTTGTTTCTCCCATTTTTCTTAAGAAGTATGTAATCATAATTATGTATGCATCCATATACTTAAAATCTATATTAGAAATACCTACTTCACGTTCTAACAAAGTAACAAGTCGCTGGTCTGTTTTTCCTGTTTTGAATCTTGTATCAAATATAACATTATTATGTGCAATCGCATTTCTTAAATCTTTTAAAGTAAAAATAAAAAATTGTGTATTCATACCATCTGAATCTAAATTTGTCGGAAGTTTCATAATTCTTGAAACATAAACTTTAACATTGGTACAAGCACAATCATATAAAGTTCCGAACTCACCAAGAGTTAAGGTTTCAAATATAGCCCAAACAGGTATAGTCATATCATTGTTAAAGAAATGGGCAACAACGCTTCTCTTATTATAGTCTTTAACAAGTGCTGCATTTATTTTCCCCTTTAAATTCATTTTCTTTGTATATTCATTTTTATATGCACGACTTCCAGGAGTATGATTTCTATAGGATGTTAATGAATTATTATAAATTACATCAAAATTCTCAGATTTACTATCTGCTAGTAGTGCTTCTATAACATAACTTTTTAAAGCATTTTCAATAAACATAACCTTTGGATACAATACTGTTTTTAATTGCATGTCAAATTTATTTAAGGCAATTACTTCATCTAATGAAGAAAACCTTACTCTATTATTATCCTCTCTGATAAATCTATATCCTTTAAAGCCATGGTAATATCCTATATTACGAAGTGACTGAGTTTGCGAACTTTTAACGGTTAAATGATGTGTGTTTCTTAAATATTTCATCAATTGATAAATTGATAACATAAGTTCCCTTCTTTCGTATTTAATATTAATTGTTATAGCATCAAAATTTATGCGATTCTATATAAAACACCTCAAATGATATAAAAACCACTAGTTGAGACACCAAAATCTCTACTTTTTTCATTTTAAGTAGAAGAATATTTCTTTAATGACACACCATCCCATGTTGGTGTCATATATTGTGGTTCCACATAAGACCATACACCTAGATCATTCGCAACATTCCAAATACGATTTCTTTGTGATTGACTTAAACTTTGTCCTACATCAAAAGATACACCTGCATAGTGTTGTGACTGTCTTCCGTGTCCTCCTTCCCAAATGCGTTTAAATGCATAACGGAAAGGAATAGGGGAACCATAGGTTCTTCTTGTGGCATTCCATGCTTCCATGGCAGCGTTTGTAGTCCATAATACAGAAGAGCGAGAAGAACCACGAAATTCTTTAACACGCATGGTATTTCCATACACATAAGGCATGGTATCATCTTCACTGCGATAATACGTTTCAAGCGTATTTTCATAAACATTATCAACTATAATTTTTGTCATGCTACACCTCCTTCTATTCATAGAATATGCATTGAACGAAAGTATGTATAGGGTAATCTTAAAAAAACAGAGTGCGAGATATTAATTTCTGTGTGATGAGAAAGATAGGATACGGTTTATAATATGGATGAAAAAAGTAACGATAGGTTAGTGTGAAATTTATTGGGATGAACTATATTTTGGATTATTCATTTCATGTACTGATGCCACTTTTCATGTTACTAAATATAGTAATTTTGCTTTTTAACTCACTTTTAGGTAGTGGAAATAAAAATATGTAATCGTCCTAAATCATATAAAAAACATAGGTAGAGATATCAAAATCTCTGCTTTTTTATACCTTAAAAAATATATGTTTTTAATTCTATGTAATTTTTGAGTATATAAATAAAAATAGAAAATGTGTGGTTCTGTTTAAGGGGTTTCTTTATTGAAATTGATTGAGTTTTCGCATAATAAAATATAGTAAGAATGGTATAAAGATGTTGACAACTCAACATCATAACTGTATAATTGCGATGTTGACTTGTCAACATTTTTAAGTGGAGGTAATTATGAAACAAATACGAATTAAAAAAATTTTAAAAATAACTGGGATAGTTGTATTAATTATGGTGATTTTGATTGCAGGATGTATTTATGGTCTTTGGCATAATGAAATCAGTACACTATCCAGTATTGAAATGCTTCGTGATCGCAATGATGAGCATTCTGATGGTGCAATTTATCGAATGAATGTTAAGGGGGATTTTTATCTTGATGATTTTGTAGAACAAGGTGGAGTTTCTAATGATGGTGAATTGATTCAATTCGTAACAGATCATTTAACGAAGGGAATCATTCCGATTCATATGAGTGCACCTGAAATAGGCTGTTCTTCTTTTAGCGCAAAAACAAAAGATGGGGATATGCTGTTTGCACGTAATTACGATTTTTCTAAAACAAATACGATGCTGGTGTTTACCGAAAAAAATAAAGGAAGACATGCATCAATTTCTACAGTGGATCTTCAGTTTTTAGGGATTGATGTTGATCAGAATATGAATGGTTTAATGGATAAGGTAATTAGTTTAGCTTCTACTTATGCTCCTTTGGATGGTATTAATGATGCAGGTGTTAGCTGTGGGATCTATATGACATATCAGGGAGGAGATAAAACAATCGCTACCGATCAAAATACGGATAAACCAGACTTTACCTCAACGACATTGTTACGTTTGATTTTGGATTATGCGGATAGCGTGGAGGAAGCTGTTGAAATTGCATCTTCTTACGATCTTCATGATTCAGCATCTACTTCTTACCACTATATGGTGGCGGATAGTACAGGGAAAAGTGCTATTTTGGAGTGGACAGGGAAAAATGATGCCAGCGACAATGATGGTTCACAAAGAACACTGAAAGTCATTTATAATGATCAGGATGAATATATTGGAAAGAAAGAAGCAAACAGTGATTATCAGGTAGTTACAAACTTTGTTCTTCAGCCTGGGTATTATGAAGCATCAAATATAAAAGAAAAGAAAGGTACCGATCGTTACGATCGCATTTATGAAGAATTGGAAAAAAGAAATGGAATTGTAGCTGATGAAAATGAAGCTATGAATATTTTAAGTATTGTAGGAAGACGCAGCTGGAACAATGATGATAAAAATTCTCTTACAGTACACAGTGTAGTTTATAATTTAACGGATAAAACAGTAACATGGGTAGGTAACGAAAATTACAGTGATCCTGATGCCGTTTATACGTTTTCACTTGAATAAAAAAACAGAAGGGAATTATGGAAATAAGATCTATATGGCAAAGCTATGGCAGGAAAAGCGTTGTGTCTGCCACAAACAATTGGTTCCACACAGGAGAGCTTGTTTTATACTGTGCCTGCTCCATGAATCGTCAGCCAGCTTGTCTTTTATTTTCTAATACGATTGATTCTTTGGCAGCTGTTTGGCTGGAAGATATATCGATGCCTGTTATTGATTGTCTGGAAGATGAGTTTTTGACTTATGTAAAAGATGGAATGGAAATTACTGTCAAAGAAGATGGGGTAGTTTGTGTACAGTAATTTTCAAATGATTTTTAATAACAGAAAAAAATTATGAAATAAAAAAGTACTTCCTGTTTTATGAAATATATAAAGAAATGAATGGAATCGTCGTTTTGACGGTTCTTTTTGATATGCTTATAGAAAGAGTGTAGTTTAATTATTTTAAACTCTGTACAAGGTAACGAGAAACTCATAAAGTTCTTGACCTAAACTAAGGTTTAGGTACTATTCTAATAAATAGGTAGTACAAGATGATTATCTTGTGAAAGAGAGGTATATATGAAAAATGTTTTAGTTATCAGTACAAGTTTAAGAGATATGAGCAATTCTGAAAGATTGGCAGATGCTTTTATAGAAGGTATTAAAGCAGCTCATCATATCGTTGAAAAAGTAACTTTAAAAGAGAAGGCAATTTCATTTTGCAAGGGATGTTTGGCTTGTCAGAAAACACAAAAGTGTGTGATAAAGGATGATGCTGCTGCAATTGTAGAAAAAATGAAAAATGCAGATATTTTAGTATTTGCAACCCCAATTTATTACTATGAAATGAGTGGGCAATTAAAGACTTTGCTGGATCGTGCAAATCCTTTATATACATCAGATTATGCATTTCGAGAAGTTTATTTATTGACAACGGCTGCAGAAGATGAAATTTCTGTGCCTGAAAAAGCAACTAGTGGCTTAATGGGATGGATCGACTGTTTTGAAAAGGCAAAACTTGCTGGTACAGTATTTGCTGGTGGAGTCAATGATATGGGGGATATAAGTGGACATTGTGCATTAGAAAAAGCCTATCAGGCAGGAAAAGGAATCTAAGTATGAAAATTTTGATACTCAATGGAAGTCCTCGTCCTGATGGAAATACCGTCGACATGATCAAAGCTTATGCAGAGGGTGCAAAGGAGGCAGGACATAGTATTCAAATCGTAGATGTATGTAGAAAGAACATTAGAGGCTGTCTTGCCTGTGAATATTGCCATACCAAAGGGAATGGAAAGTGCATTCAGCAGGATGATATGAAGGAAGTATATCCTTTGCTGGAAGAAGCGGAGATGATTGTATTAGCTTCACCAATTTACTACCATAGCTTTACAGGGCAGCTCCAATGTGCCATTAATCGTATTTATGCATTAGATAAGCCAAAAAAACTTAGAAAAGCAGCATTGCTTTTGTCTTCTGATAGTGATTTGGTTTACAGTGGTGCGATTTTCGAATACCAGAATTCCTTTCTGCAGTATTTGCATCTTGAAGATTGCGGCATTTTTGCGGCTCATGATGAAGAAAATAAGTCAGAAGTATTGTTAACAAAATTAAAAGAAGCAGGAAGAAAACTAATATCTATTCAGTAGAATTTGCATGGAAATGCAGAAACCTTGATCTTCAGAAATGTAGCCAAGGAGAATACTTAGGCGGGTATTCTGAAAATTAAAAATGGGTACGTTGCAGAATCATAGGCACGTAGCCATTATGCTATTTTAAAAACTTAGTTTTGGAAGATTGTGCCATGAAATTAACGGATTTGGATTTTGAGGTAAGTGATGTTCATACGATGGATTTAAATGAAATAGATAGTATCAAAATCTAAAGTCAGGGACAATCAAGGTAAAGGGTGTAAAATAGATTATTTTTGATAATGAGAAAGTAAATAGAGATGATACTCTTATTAATAAAATGAAAAAAGTATGAAAAAGTGAATAAGTGCCTAAAATAAACAGAGATTTGAATATGAGTGTACAACTTAAATCTCTGTTTTTTAATTTTTGTTTAGAATTTTTTTGTGTTATGGGTAATAGTGTTCACTTCGAAATTAGAATGGATAACGAATAGGAAACACAGGGATTTAAAATATAAAAAAAACAGACATCCGTCTGCAAACAATTCATATGGAGCGGGTGATGAGAATCGAACTCACGTAGTCAGCTTGGAAGGCTGAAGTTCTACCATTGAACTACACCCGCAAATTTACTGCATAAACGATTAATGGAGCGGGTGATGAGAATCGAACTCACGTAGTCAGCTTGGAAGGCTGAAGTTCTACCATTGAACTACACCCGCATAACCGTTTGCAGTAGTTATATTACACTATAACATAAAATAATGCAAGACTTTTTTAAAATAAATGTATTCTTCAGGATTATTTAAGACTTTTATCGTAATATGCTTCTGTTATCATGATAATTATATATTCAAAAATTCCAACACTAAATAATGTAATGCTTATAATTTCCTTGTCTAAAACAAAGGTAATAAATCCTGCAAATATAATGCAGCAAAGAGATATTCTTAATGCAGTGTAAGCAGCTTTTTGATGAATAAATTCCATGCGTTCATCTTTTTGTTCTGCAAAAAATCGATACATATCATTATTATTTTTTTGATGCTTTTTAAAGTGGATAAATCGAAGACCAACCAAAAATAATAAAGTTACACCAATTGGAAGAAGAAAAGAATGAGGCTGGTAGAAAAAACTCAGTATGATAAGAAGTAAGGATAGGAAAAACTCTAGGTATAGTAAGAACTTATATTTTTTTTCTTCTTTTTCTGTTTGCATAAATAGTTCCTCCTTATTTATTATAACTTTAAATGATCAGTTCTTTTTATGATAATAAAAGTGCAATAGGATATAAATAAGAAGCTGAATCAATACGATAAAAGATAAGATAAAGCTAATATCTTTTCTTCCCATAAGATCCATAATAAAACAGATGATGGTAATTAGAATGATGCCGGCGGCAAAAGCAAATTGAGAAGCTCGTTTATCAATGCTTTGATTTCTTTCATCGCTTGCTTCAATTTTTAATTCGCGTGCAAGTGTTGTATTTTTTGATGCCTGTTTAAGTTTTTTAAAGCGAGGAAGCAGTGCGATAAAACCTCCTGCTCCAGCCATAAAAAGACTTGTATGTTGAAACCATAAAAGAGCGGAAAGCATAAGACAAATGCTGAGAGCAAGAAAGAAATATGTTTCTTTTAACTGTCTTTTTACGTATTCGTGTTCATTTGCTTTCATAATGATTCCTCCTCTTCATCAAATAGAAACACTTCCTCAATTGTTGTATGAAAAATCTTTGAGATTCTATGGGCAAGGTGAATGGAAGGGTCATATTTTCCTTTCTCTAAGGAAATGATCGTCTGTCGGCTTACATAACATTTGTTAGCCAGCTCTTCCTGTGTGATGTTGAATTGAGAACGAAATTCTTTCATTCGATTGTTCATAGGATGTAAAGCCTCCTTTACACTTACAGTATAGCATAAATATCCAAGAAGTAAAGTTGACTTTACGTATTCAGGTAAAAAAACAGGTGCTTTTACACCTGTTAGTTACTGCTTGGAATAACTTTGATAATGCGATCTGCCAATACATTAAATGGCATGGTTTGAAGATAAACTTTTCCAGGCCCACTTAAGGTTGCCAGGAAAAATCCTTCTCCTGATAAAAATTTATTTTTAATTCCTTTTACGGTTGTGATATCAAACTGTACACTGGTTTCAAATAATGCAATGTATCCCTGATCAACGCGTAAAGTTTCACCTGGCTCAAGTGTTTTTTCTATAACATCTCCATCAATTTCCAAGAAGACAGTTCCATGTCCACTTACTTTTTGTAAGATAAATCCCTCTCCTCCAAAAAATCCACTTCCTAAACGTTTATGGAAATAAGGTTCTAACTGAATCGTATCTTCCGCAGCAAGAAAAGCATTTTTCTGAATGATAAAATTTTGCCCTTCCTGAAGTTCGATAGGTAAAATTTTCCCTGGAAAGCTGGAACCAAAGGCTATTTCTGCATTATCTTTTGTACTTTGATAGGTAGTTAGGAAAATGGATTCTCCAGCCATTGCACGTCCTAATCCTTTTAAAAAACCGCCTCTTGTATTCGAATCCATGATGAAATTTTCATCCATCCAGCTCATTCCACCAGATTCTGTAAACATTTTTTCATGATTATCTAAATGACATACAACAACAGGCAATTGCCCTCCTTTAATTTCATATTTCATAGTAAGATTCCTCCTTGTTTTCAGTATAACAGATACATTAAGACTTGTGTTAAAAATTCGCTTTTTTTTATACTTGATAAAGTATATAATTAAGAGAAAGAGGAGGGATAACATGGAGTATAGAAAGATGAAAAATGGGTATCAGCCATCACTTTTAGGCTTTGGCTGTATGCGTTTTCCATTGAATGATGATGGAAATATTAACGAAGAAGAAGCAGAGAAAATGATAGATATGGCAATACAGCAGGGGGTTACTTATATTGATACCGCATTTCCTTATCATAATGGGGATAGTGAGCCTTTTGTAGGAAGGGTATTAAAGAAATATGATCGTTCCAGCTTTTCTTTGGCAACAAAACTGCCTTTATGGAAGATAGAAACATTAGAAGATGTAAAACAGATGTTTGAAAATCAATTGCAGCGTTTGGATGTTGACTATGTGGATTTTTATCTGCTTCATGCTTTAGATAAAGAAAAATGGGAGAAAGCGAAACGATTAGGGGTTATAGAGTATTGTGAGCAGTTAAAAAAAGAAGGGAAAATCCGCAATTTTGGTTTTTCCTTTCATGATGCATATGATGTTTTTGAAGAAATCATAAAATATAGAGATTGGGATTTTTGCCAGATTCAATATAACTATGTGGATAGAAGGATACAGGCTGGTGATCAGGGTTATGAACTGGCTGCATCTTTAAAAATCCCAATGGTGATAATGGAACCTGTAAAAGGGGGTTCTTTAGCAAAACTTCCGGAAGATATTGCACAGCCCTTAAAAGCCTATGCTCCAGATAAAAGTATTTCTTCCTGGGCACTTCGCTGGGTAGGAAGTCATGCCAATGTTAAGGTTATTTTAAGTGGTATGTCTACAATGGAACAGGTAGAAGATAATATAAAGACGTTTGCAAATTTTCAACCACTGAATGAAACCGAAAGAGAATTGATGGAAAGTACCGCAAAACAGATTCTTGATAGAACAAGAAATGGGTGTACAGGCTGTGCATATTGTATGCCTTGTCCTTTTGGAGTTGATATTCCAAGAAACTTTAAAATTTGGAATGAGTATGCAAAGTATGGAAACGAAGACCTTACAAGAAAACAATATGATTCTTTAAAAGAAGAAGAAAAAGCATCAAATTGTAAAAAGTGCGGTAAGTGTGAAACGTTATGTCCACAGGTAATTTCCATTCGAAAAAATTTAGAAGAAGTCAAAGAAGAAATGAATAGGTTATAAACACGTCCATTAGGATGTGTTTTTTAAATCATTATGGAAAGAAGTATAGAGATACCATGGATAGTAGTACAAAGAAACATACCAATAAGTGTTGGAAGTATAAAAGCAAAACATGTCCATTTCAAGCTAAGAGTTTCTTTATAGATTGTTTGAAGCGTTGTTGCACATGGAAAATGAAATATTATAAACACAATAGTACATAGGGCAGTTGTAATCGTCCATCCATTGTTAATAAATAATTCTTTTATAAAAGTTAAATTTTGTATATCAAGCATTGTTCCATTTGCCATATAGGACATAATGATAATAGGAATTACAATTTCATTGGCAGGAAAACCAAGTAGAAACGCAAGAAGGATTACACCATCCAATCCCATAAAGATTCCAATTGGATCAAGAAAGGAAGATATGTGGGCAAGCAAGGTCATATCCTGAAATTCAATATTGGCAAGAAGCCAGATAATAGCCCCGGCTGGGATTGCGGATTTTACTGCTCTTCCTAATACAAAGATTGTTCGATCAAATATAGAACGTACGATTACTTTTGATATTTCCGGTTTTCGATAAGGTGGAAGTTCTAAGGTAAAACTGGAAGGAATTCCTTTTAAAATGGTTTTCGATAACAGGTAAGATACAAGAAAGGTTAAGAATATACTGAAAAGGATGAAAATGGTAAGAAGAAAAGCAGATAGGAAAGTATTTAATGGAGGTAAGATAGTTTGTGTAAAGAACATAGCAAGAATACTTAGCAAAGCTGGAAATCTTCCATTGCATGGCATGAATACATTTGTTAAAATGGCAATCAGTCTTTCTCTTGGACTATCTATAATACGAGAAGTAGCAACACCTACCGCATTGCATCCAAATCCCATTGCCATTGTAAGTGCCTGTTTTCCACAGGTGTGAGATCTTTGAAAATAACCATCTAAGTTAAACGCAATTCTAGGAAGATAGCCAATATCTTCTAGTAGGCTGAATAAGGGAAAAAAGATAGCCATAGGAGGAAGCATAACGGAAATTACCCATCCACATGTTTTTAAAATTCCATCTAAAAGAAGTCCACTTAAAAAGGGATGAACATTCCATTTAGAAAACAAAAGATGTCCCTGCATTTCCAAGTTTACAAAAAATTCACTTAAATAAGCGCTTGGAATATTTGCAAGTGATAACGTAATCCAGAAAATACCAAACAATATGATCAGCATCAAGAAAATTCCACTTTTTTTACCACAGACAAATTTATCAATACGAAGATCTTTATTTTGCATAGAGGCATCTGTCTGTATACATGCTGTGCATAACTGCATGAGATGTGTATTTAATGCAGTTAGAATATGATCTTCAAAATTTTGATATATATGCAGCTGTTTTAGATGTTGTATTTCATGAACTATGAGTGGTTTTATTTCTTCTTTATTTTCAATCTCTGCATAAAAAGGTGCAGAGTCTACAGAAGGATCTAATAATTTTAAAGCTAAAAATCTTCTGTTATGGCGAGGTGCCACAATGTTTTTCGATAAACGCTTTAAACTTTCTTCCAGTTCTTCTTCATAGGAAAAAGGGAAACTTTGTTCTTTAAAAGACCGATGTACTTCTCGATAAATGGCTTGTTTTAAATCTTCATAATCGTCTTTGTTTCTAGCGCACATAGAAACAATAGATATATTTAATTGTTTTTTTAGGCTTTCAATATCAATTTTTATCTTTTTTTTCTTTGCCTCATCCATCATATTCAAGACGACAACGACTTTGTTTGTGATTTCCAGTGCCTGTAAAACAAGATTTAAATTTCTTTCTAAACAGGTAGCATCACAAACAACAACACAAGCATCGCATGCATGAAAGCAAACGTAGTTTCTAGCGACTTCCTCTTCGGCAGAATGTGCGAATAAAGAATAAGTGCCTGGCAAATCTACAAGTTCATAACAGCGATTTTTATAATAGTATTTTCCTTTGGCAAGAGCAACCGTTTTTCCAGGCCAGTTTCCTGTATGCTGGTGCATTTTACATAAATGATTAAATAAGGTACTTTTTCCAACATTGGGATTTCCTAAAAGTGCTACACGATAGCAATGCTGTTCTTTTTCATACAACTGATTGATTTCATCGTTTATTTTTAATAGTTTTTCAAACACTTCCATCCCTCTTTTCTTCTACCATAATGCACATAGCATCCTGTTTTCTTAAAGCAATCACACAGCCTTTCACCTTAAAAGCTCTCATATTTCCGCTTATACTTTCCATAAGAGGCATAATTTCACTGCCGATGGTAAAACCTAGATCCATTAATCGTCTTTTCATTGCGGTATGGTGATGAATTTCTTTTACATATACACATTGATAAAAGGGAATTTCATATAAGTTTTTCATAAAAATCCTCCTATTTTCAGAATATGGATGCAGGAAAACCTGGTATAGGAAAATATCATAAAAAAATTGCATCTTGTATTTTAAAACAAGATTCGCTATAATGTTTAAGAATACGTTGATAAGGACAAGTAGCAGATGCCCTATATGCAAGAGAGAGAAGACAACAGCTGAAAGTCTTCTTCATACTAGAGTCTGTGAATTCACCTTGGAGTGGGTGTAATGAGCCCCCGTCGTTGCATGACGGTTATAGTATGCAAATGGTAAGTAAGTGTGTCGCAAGATGAAACAGGATGGTACCGCCCGTAAGGGTTCCTGTGTCTTGCGGCTTTTTTTATGATAGAAAGGATGAAACGTATGGAGAAATTAGCAAGTATTAAAGAAGAAGGGCTAAAGCAGATTGAAGCCTGTGAAGATCTTGCACAGCTGCAAAATCTTCGTGTTTTGTATCTAGGAAAAAAAGGACCAATACAGGAAGTAATGAAATCTATGAAAGATCTTCCAAAAGAAGAACGTCCTGCCTTTGGTCAGCAGGTAAATGAAATTAAAAGTCTTTTAGCGGGAAAAATTGAAGAGCGAAAAGCTGTTTTAGAAGTAAAAGAAATGGAAGAGAAAATTGCTTCTGAAAAAATCGATATTACTTTAGATGGACAAAAACCTAATTTTGGAAATCTTCATCCATTGATGCTGGTACAGCAGGAAATGGAAGATTTGTTTATTGGGCTTGGATATACAGTTGCGGAAGGTCCTGAAGTAGAAATGGATCTTTACAATTTTGAACGTGCCAATATTCCTAAAGATCATCCAGCTCGTGATATGCAGGATACTTTCTATATCAATGCAGAAGAATTGCTTCGTACACATACAACCGCAATCCAGACACGTCAGCTGGAAAAATATGCAAAAGAAGATAAATTGCCTATTAAGGTTATTTGTCCGGGAAAAGTGTATCGTCGTGACGATGATGATGCGACACATTCTCATCAGTTTATTCAATGTGAAGGACTTGTTGTTGGAGAAAATATTAAATTGTCTGATTTAAAAGGAACTTTGTTGTTTTTGGCACAGAAAATGTTTGGAGAAAGCAGAACGATTCGATTCCGCCCAAGTTACTTCCAGTTTACAGAACCTAGCGTAGAAGTGGATGTTAGCTGTCATGTGTGCGGCGGGAAAGGATGTCCGGTATGTAAGGGAACTGGATGGATTGAAATTTTAGGTGCTGGAATGGTACATCCAAATGTATTGGAAATGGCTGGTATTGATTCTAAAAAATACAGTGGATTTGCATTTGGTATTGGAGTTGAACGTGTTGCAATGTTGAAGTACGGAATTACTGATATTCGTAATTTCTATACAAATGATCTTCGTTTCTTGAAGACATTCAACCGTTTTGAATAGGAGGTAAGAGTATGATTATCAGTAAAAAATGGCTAAGTCAATATATGGACTTAAGTGATATTACAATGGAAGAATTAGCAGATCGTGTGACATCTGCTGGATTAGAAGTAGAAGGTTTATCCTATATGTCACAGGGAAGTAATCTGGTAATTGGGGAAGTTTTAAGCTGTGAAGATCACCCAGACAGTGATCATTTGCATGTATGCAAGGTAAATCTTGGTAATTGTGTAAATCAAATCGTATGTGGTGCACCCAATGTTGCGGCAGGACAAAAAGTAATAGTCGCAAAAGTTGGGGCAAAGCTTCCAGGTGGAGAAATCAAAGCTAGTGTGATTCGTGGTGTAGAAAGCAATGGTATGATTTGTTCCTTGTTGGAACTTGGTGTAGATGGGCATACATTGAGTGAAGAAAGTAAAAATGGAATTGAAGTGCTGGATGCAGAGGCACCGCTAGGAAATGAAGATCCACTGGGATATCTTGGTTTAGATGATGCAATTTTAGATGTAGGTCTTACTCCCAATCGTAATGATTGCATGGCAGCATGGTCTATGGCACTTGAAACAGGTGCAATTCTAGGAAAAGAAGTTACACTTCCATATCAGGAAGGATCTTCTAATGTTGGAGGAAGCACAAAATTAAGAGTTCATAGTGAAACAGAAAAATGTCCATTGTTCCTAGGAAAAGTCATCAACTCTGTAACGATTAAACCATCTCCAAAATGGATGCAGGAATTATTGATGGCAGCAGGAATCAAGTCAATCAACAATGTGGTTGATATTAGTAATATTGTTATGTTAGAAACAGGGCAGCCTCTTCATTTTTATGATATCAAGGCAATTCCTTCACAGGAAATTACTGTAAAAGATCATATGCATGAAGAATATACCGCATTAGATGGAGAAACATATCAGCTGGAAGATGATGATATTGTCATTACTAGTGAAGGAAAACCAATTGGTATTGCAGGAATTATGGGTGGAGATGATTCTAAGATTACAGATGAAACAACGGGAATCATTATCGAAGCAGCAATTTTCAATCATGTATCCATTCGTAACAGTGCACGTCGTTTAAATCTAAATACAGATGCAAGCGTACGTTACCAAAAAGGTATCGAGCCAATGGCAACTTTTAAGGCAATGGATCGTGCAGTACAGCTGTTAATTGAGTATGCGGATGCGAAAGATTTAGAAGAAACTGTACGATATGGTTCTAATCACTATATACCAGTGGAATTTGATGTGAATTTGAATCGCATCAATCACTTGCTGGGGACTGCTTTTGAAAAAGAAGAAGTAGTAAAAGTATTGTCTGATCTACATTTATCACCAAGTGAAAATGGAGAAGATATTCATGTTGTAATTCCAAGTTATCGCACTGATTTGGCTATTGAAGCAGATATTGCGGAAGAAATCATTCGTATTTTAGGATATGATCGCTTACCTAGCACATTGCCATTTATGAGCGCAACTTTAGGGGCATTAGACAAACGTCAGCAGTTAAGAAGAAAACTTCGTACAACATTAAGTGCACTAGGATATAATGAAGCCATCACATATTCTTTGGTAAGTAAAGAAGAAAATGAACATGCTGTTCTTCCAAAAAAAGAAGCAGTAGAACTTGCTTCTCCAATGAGTGAAGATAGACGTTATGTAAGAAGAAGTATTCTTCCAAGCTTATTAGAATCTATTGCATATAATCAGGCACGTTCTATTCGCGATATCGCTCTTTTCGAAGTCAGCAACGTATACGGTGTTGGACATGTAGAAGAACGTTTGTGTATTGCGGCAAGTGGAAGTTTGCAGAAAAATCGCTGGCAAAACTTTAGTGTAGATGTTGACTTCTATACAATGAAAGGTTTAATAGAAAGTCTATTGGATTCTATTGGATTTGGTGAAAATAGAGTTGTATTTAAAGAAAATACAAGTGATACATTGAATTTCCATCCATATCGCAGTGCAGAAGTATATTTAGGAAAAGAATTATTAGGAATTATAGGACAGATTCATCCATCCATGGCAAAACAGTATGGTATTCAGGAAACAGTGGCTTTAGAAATCAATTTGGAAGTTTTATTAAGTAATAAGGCAAGCAAAGTTAAATTTACAGAAGTCAGCAAATATCCATCTGTTACACGTGATTTAGCATTGGTAGTAGAAGATGTTTGCAAAGTAGGGGATATCGTTAACTGCATTAAGAAAAATGGAAAACTAAATAAAGAAAACATTATTCAAAATGTAGAAGTATTTGATGTTTATACAGGAGAACATGTAGAGAAGGGATATAAATCTATCGCTTTAACAATGACATTCCAATCTTATGAGCGAACATTAAAAGATGAGGAAATTAATACAATTTTCAATACTGTTTTAGAAGCATTGCAAAAAGATGTAAATGCACAGTTAAGAGCATAATAAAAAAGCCATTTGGCTTTTTTTTATGCTCAGATTGTTGACAAAGTGGTACTTATAAACAAGTATCGCTTTTCTTTTTTCTTA
>ENA-OWPJ01000718-OWPJ01000718.1-human-gut-metagenome-genome-assembly--contig:-NODE-718-length-23680-cov-3.6008_pt1 | contig 23680 bp, 18 predicted proteins | sample MGYA00248264_ERZ651846 | MGnify/ENA primary metagenome ERZ651846 (study PRJEB26924, sample SAMEA4378271) | human gut metagenome | biome: human gut; feature: human-associated habitat; material: faeces...
CATTTAATTGTTGCATCTTCTTGTTTCTCGTTTCATTCTTTTCGTTCTGATATGAGTATCACTTGGAAATCCATACTACTTTACTATTTTAGGGTATTGGACATAACAACCTTTCTTATCTTTCTTCTTTTATGTCTTTTTATCATATTTTCGTATTTCATTTAATTAAACAATCAATGACACCATTAAGATCATTGATTACTTCTACTTCATTAGGAAACCTATCCTGCGGAGATTTGATAGCACCACTATAAGCATTACGGATATAATATATTCCAATAGATGAGTCACATACAGAAATGATTCATAGAACGCATGATTAGGCTTTATAATACAGTGAAAGACACGGTAATTCTTATCATCATCTTTATTCATATAGCCACTTCCTTTCTATTTCATAATTAAGCTAATAATAGTACAAAAAAGGGGGAAATGCTTACAAAAATTAGTGGAATATTGTGATAAAAACAAGTAGAAAGAAAAGACAAGAACTTTTCATATTGCTGCATTCACGCCCAAAGGGTGCACAGCGTGTATTCCAACTTACTTGTTGTCGTTGAAGTCGGAGTCTTCTGCCTGTTTTTGGATAAATAAAAATTTTGTATACTGCATCAGTTCGCTGATGCTTTTTTCATACCAGTTATCATGAATATTCGCTTCATCGATGCAACAAACATGATAAATAAGCCCTCTTGCCATCGTTAATATTTTCATTGCCATATTTTTACTTTTATTAATGTCCAATATTATTTTATCAATTTCTTCATATAAACGAATGAAAACAGGGCGTTCTTCACTAAAGAAATATGGGTCATAATATTTAATATGACAGATATATAATTGTTTAATAGAACGTATATCATGTAATGTTACCATATGTACATATATATCCATGATTTTTTCAATATTAGATATTGCATCTTCTTTTAACTCTAAAGATTCAAAAATTTCATCTGCCTTTCGATAACAATATAACACAGCTGCTTCTTTACATGGAAAATACAGGTAAAAGGTCCCAATAGATATTTGGGCATTTTTACATATCTCTCTAATATTGATATCTGTGATATCTTTTTGTTTCATAAGTTCTTCTATTGTATATAGAATTTTTTCCTTAGTCCGTTCTGATTTCTTTTTATCCATATGTTTTCCTCGTTTCAATACTGTTATTTTACACGCAGATACTTTACAAAGCAAGTGTTGACAACTATCCGTGTAAGCGGTATCATATATTTATGAACACGTTCATTTTTTAGGAGGACATGAAATGAAAAAAGAGTATGAAGCGTTATTCACACCTTTACGTATTGGCAATGTAGAAATACGTAATCGTTTTGCTATGGGTCCAATGGCTATGGGACAGTTGACAGAGCATTGGGCATATGCTCAGGAATCTATTGATTACTTCAAAGAAAGAGCAAAAGGTGGTACAGGTCTGATCATTACTGGCGCAAACTTTATTGAAAATCGAATTGAAAAGCATCGTAAAGCCAGCTTTCCTTGCCCATTAGAAGATCCAGGCGAATACATGACACAATTGAAAAAGATGAGTGATGGTATTCATAGCTATGGTTCTAAACTATTTGTGCAGTTAACAGCTGGGTTAGGCAGAAGTGCAATTCCTGCCATGATTTTGGATAATACATTTGTAGCACCTAGTGAAACCACAAATCGCTGGGATCCATCTATTAAACATCGAGCATTAACAACAGAAGAAGTTTATGAATTAATCAAAGACTTTGCGACTTGCGCAATGCTTGCGAAAATGGGTGGTGCTGATGGCATTGAAGTTCATGCAGTACACGAAGGATATCTTCTGGATAATTTCACAATGGAAATGTTTAATCAGCGTAATGATGAGTTTGGAAAGGATATGATGGGCAGACTTCGTTTCCCACTGGCTATTTTAAAAGCTGTAAAGAAAGCCTGTGGAGAAGATTTTCCTGTCATTTTGCGTTTCTCTTTAAAAAGTTTTATCCGTTCAGAGCGTCATGGTATTTTACCTGGTGAAGATTATCCGGAAATGGGTAGAGATATTAAAGAAGGACTCCAATTTGCAAAAATCTTAACTGAAGCAGGTTATGATGCATTAAATGTTGACGCAGGAAGTTATGATGCCTGGTATTGGGCACATCCACCATTTTTCCATGAAAGAGGATTATATCTACCATTTGCCCAAAAGGTAAAAGAAGTCGTGGATGTACCTGTATTAACAGCTGGACGTATGGGATATCCAGAATTAGCTGCAAAGGCAGTTAATGAAAATTTATGTGATATGGTTGTATTGGGTAGACCTTTATTAGCAGATCCAGATTTTGTCAATAAGATGCGTTTAGATAAAGAAGCAGATATCCGTCCTTGTTTATCTTGTCATGATGGATGTTTTGGCAGAGCACATCAGATGCGTTTAATGTCATGTGCTGTCAATCCTAGATGCAATCGTGAACGTGAAACAGCATTTACAAAAGCAGAAGAGAAGAAATCCATATTAATCATTGGTGGAGGTCCAGCTGGAATGGAAGCTGCACGTGTCAGTGCCCTTCGTGGACATGATGTTACCCTTGTGGAAAAAGAAGATCATTTAGGTGGCATGTATACATGGGCAAGTGTACCAGAGTTTAAGGATGATGGAAAATTGTTGATTAAATGGTATGAACATCAAATGAAAGAATTGAATGTTCATGTCAGCTTAAAAGATGAAATCAAAGCAGATGATTTACGTATCAAAGATGTAGATGTGGTGATATGTGCTACTGGAAGTCATGCTTTCCTGCCTCCAATAGAAGGCTTGAATAATGCATATACAGCAGTTGATGTATTAAAAGGTGAAAAGCATATTGACAAACATGCAGTTATCATTGGTGGAGGTCTTGTTGGCTGTGAATTAGCCATCTGGCTTGCACAGCAAGGCAAGAAAACAACCATCGTGGAAATGGCAGATAAACTAATGTCTACAGGTGCTCCTGCAGATATGAATATTCAAATGATTATGGAACTGTTAGAACACTATCATACAGATATCCATCTAAATGCAAAATTAACAAAAGTAGAAGAAGGTAAAATATTCGTGAATGAAAATGGTGAAACAAAGGAAATTGAGGCACCTTCTGTAATTATTGCTCTGGGTTATCGCAGTGAAAATTCTTTGTATCATAACATTATGACAATAGCCAAAGATATTTATAATATCGGGGACAGCTCTCATCCGAAAGATATCATGGAAGGTATCTGGGATGCCTATGAGCTTTGTTCACACCTATAAAACACATTCTATTGAATGTGTTTTTTCTTGCTTTTCCTTATAGAAACACTTATCATAAAAGAAATGAGGTGGAAAACATATGGAAAATATTCATACTTATATCAAATGGCGTGGGGATCTGCCATTTTCTAAAGTCCCTTTCAATGAAGCAGATAATCTTGCTTTCTGCTGTTTATCCTATATACGATTTCAAGGTGTCTTTGCATTGACGCATAAAAAATCAATAACGATCAGGGAAGCATATGAAAAATTTATGACATTAGAAAATCAGATGTATCGAACAGAAGATGATTTGGTTTTATTTGAGTTAATGGCACATAGTGTTCGTTACCAAAATGTAAAAATACATGCCTATGTTGATCATATTGATGAACAACTGCAAAAGCAGTTCTCTGCATTGACTTTACAATTCTATGGACCACATTGCTATGTGGCATTTCGAGGTACGGATAATACATTAGTTGGATGGAAAGAAGATTTCAATATGACCTTTATGGAAACTGTTCCCAGTCAAAAAGAAGCTGTGGAATATTTGAATATGGTCGCTAGTAAACATAAAGGTAAGCTTTATATCGGCGGTCATAGTAAGGGTGGAAATCTTGCGGTATTTGCCAGTGCATTCTGTGAACCTGAGATAAAGGAGCGTATCGTTTCGGTTTATAATAATGATGGTCCGGGTTTTAGTGAACAAGTGCTCAAAAGTGATGGATATCGTCATATGAAAGAACGTGTACAAACATATGTGCCACAATCCAGCGTAGTAGGTATGTTGTTGAATCATGAAGAAATGATTCATGTTGTAAAAAGTACACAGATATCTTTGTGGCAGCATGATCCCTACTCATGGCAGATTATGGGACCTGATTTTCAATACTTGGAAACCATTGATACCTCTAGTCAATTGATGGATAAAACAATGAAAAACTGGTTATCTGGATTAACTGTTGAACAACGTGCTGCTTTTGTGGATACGATGTATGATATCTTTCATTCTACCAATGCGAAAAGTTTAAAAGAACTAAAAGAAAATAAGATTAAGAATATCGCTATATTATTAAAAGCCTTCTCTAATACAGATGCAAATACACGTAAAATGATGAATGATACCCTTTCTGCTTTCTTTTCCAGCATGAAAGATGCGGTGGAGGAAATGTTGCCAAAAGAAGATAAATAGATATTTAAAACAAAAATGGACAGAATTCTGCCCATTTTTTTACTCTAATATTCCTCCATGAAAAATACGTTTTTTCATTTTCATATAGTATGATTTCTTTCCCCTGAAAATAATTAATCGCCTTTGGCTTAAACATTATTAAATTTAACAAACTATAATTTATTACTTGTCCTTAATTTTAAAATTTTCATAAAGAAATTTTATATATTCATTTCTTTCTTCTGTTGTTAATTCTCTGCTAAAGGAATTTATCCCATTTTCTTTTCTTTTTTCTCCATCTGTATAAACAGTTATCCACGCTAATAATTTTTGATCATTAAGTGCTTCTAACTCTTCCATTGTAACTTTTATATCATTTCTTTTTTTCTTATGTTTTTTTATATAGTATAAGTCACCATCTACGAAACCATAAGATATTTCTTTTAAGTTATTTAATTTATTGTGATTTTCTAAATAAAATTTCTCTAATCTTGTTTTGAACGATTCAAGGATAATAGTGTAATTTATATCGTTATTAGCAATGAAGTATGGTTTTTCTCTTCCAATTATAAAAGCATCATCATCAAATACTGCTTCTACAGTATAACAATCTTCATCCTCATATAAGTTAAAAAGTAATGTAGAAAATTTTGATGAATTGTTTTCAAGAATTTGATTATACAAATCCTCTAATGTTTCTTTTCTTTCTTTACCTTTAAGCATATTCAATAATCCCATTTTCATCTCTCCATTCTTAATCACTAATTCTAATTTTTTCGATTTTTATTTTTACCATGTGAAACCCTTATATTCCATATATATTTTTTTCAAACAATCTGCCGGTAAAATCACCATACTTCTAAACTATCTTCCACATGAATTCAACAAACTGGAAGTTGTCACTTACACTTAATAGTAAACAAACTATATCCACTTAATACAATATACATGGGAACCACTATATATAATGTTATGTCTGCATATCCATTGAAACTTGAAAAACAGTATGGTAACGCACAAACATTTATAAAAAAATGAATGATAATAGGAATCCATATGTTATTCGACTTCTTATAAACCGTACCAAGAAAAATCCCCATTCCAATCATCCAAATAACTTTACTTACTATTATAATCATTGGTTGATTCATAACTTCTAAAATATGCCCCAATCCAAAAATAACGGACGATAGAACAACAGCAATCAATGTTTGATTTTTGTTATTATAAAATATCTTTTCAATCAGATTTAATAACAGACCTCGTATATATAATTCTTCAACTATCGCCACACCAATATAATATATCACTCCTTCTACAAGAACCTTTATTATTGAAGGATGTTTATCAAATGGTCTTAGACCTACATAAAATGCAACAAATCCAATAAAAGCCACTACAATACCAATAACTCCATATTTCTTCAAGCCATTAACTAATCCCACTTTTGTAAATCCTAATTTCCATTGCGGACATAACTTTTTTAAATATACAAAACTTATGATACCAATAATAATGAAATTCATCATCATTGTAAAGTAATAGGGTTCAATATCTGCAATTTCAACATGAACAAAAAATACACTTGGAATTCCTGTAATTTCCATCAACGCAATTAATATCGTCAATATTGCAATCAACACATTTTGTTTTGCTTTCATAAATCTATCATATCCCCCTACAACTTTTAATTTGTTCTTGACTTCATTATACTTCATTCACCCATGAAAATATAGCACAAATTTTTGAAATATCTCGTCTATAACAACTTTGAAATCGTATAATAGCAGCATTTTGAGGGTAGCTTAAATATCTCTGCAATATATAAGAAACATTCCCATTATATTATTGGACGTTCTGATGCACATGGGAACAGCAGACGAAAAACGGGCATTTACGACCTAACGGATACTCGGTATCTTTCGCTTATGTATATTCTTTTTTTTCTTCGCCATAACAAGTTATTTTCAAGCAAGTAACTCTCGTTTATAAGTCTTGCTACTTTTGGGTTTTTAAATGCAAGAGTACCACTTCACTTTGACTGCCAATACGCATAGGAAATCCCCATGTGCCATAGCCTGAGGAAACAATCATCGGATAAGGTGATGAATACCTTCCATAGATATGTGGAAATGCGATACTGGTAAAAAGATTGTTGGGGAAAATTTGTCCATTATGGGTATGTCCACTAAACTGGATATCCACTAGATGTTCCTCATCGGTTAAAGGACGATGATCCATTAACAAAACAGGTAAGGTGGTTTGCGGTATAATTTGCGATAAAGGTTTTCTTCCGACTTTTTTATCATTACGACCTGTAATGATCAGCTGTTGATCAAAGACAACACTTAGATCCTGTAAGAGTATTACACCGCTTTCTTTCATTTGATTTAAAAAGAATGCCTTTTTGGAAGATAGCTGTTCATGATTTCCTTCAATGTAATATATTGGTATTTGATAAGTTTTTACCAGTTGATAAAGTGCCTCCATATCTTGTACTCTGGTAGATTCATCAAATAAATCACCTCCAATCAGGATGGCGTCCACATGTTTTTCTTTCGCGATATCAAACAACGCTTTTAGTTCTGGCTGTTTCACACTGGTAGATATATGTAAATCACTCACTGCTAGAAAATCAACATCTTTTTGTAAAGCGGGGATCATCTGGATATATTCTTTTATAGAAATCGTTTTTCCTTGATAGATGCCATAACTGCCAGTGATTATAGCTAAGATTAAGGCTATGATAAAGCTTGTTTTATAGGCGAAGCGCTTATGAAAATGTATGTACAAACGTTCAATCAGTGAGGTAATGAATAAGAAGATAACACCTAAAAAAAAGTAGGTACAAAGATATAATATCCCATCAAATAAAAAGGTATTGGTAATTTGATAAAAATGAAAAGAAAAACGAAGGATCATGAGTAGCGATATGATTGTTGCGCATATTAAAAAGATTGCCTTTTTATGTGCATGAGAAAAGCAACGCATACAGAATGTATATAATATATAAAAAATCAACATCATCAAACAAAGACACATGATGAGAAACAAAACCATCATAAAACGACCCCCTTTAGCCTTATCATCATATCATAAAACAAGTAAGTTTCAGCTTACAAATTTGTCATTTCTGGTTAAGAAACACTTTGGAAATCGACATATTTAAATGTATGTAAAATATACAAAAATGAAAATCATGAAAGTGCACGTCATTGGTTGAATTGTATGTCAATGCGTGATATCATACTAATAGTTGAAAATTCAACTAATTGAATAACGAGGAACAAAAACTATGGAAAGTAGCAATTATTTATTGATGAACAATTCAATTCTGTATCGTTGTGCCCAGAAGTTTTATGATAAACAACTGGAGCATTATCAGATAGGTGCAGGACAGATTCTGTTTCTGATCATGATCTATGAAAATGAAGGTATCACAATGCAAAATCTTGCATGTAAAGGTGCATTTGATAAAGGAACGATCACAAAAGGGATACAGAAGCTTGAAGAATTAGGCTATGTAAAAAGTGTTCCCGGCAAAGATGATAAACGTGTTCGCCAGTTATATACAAGCGATAAAACGAAGAATATCATCTCTGAATTATACCTGATCAGAAGACAATGGTGGGAACGTTTAACAAAAAATCTGAGCCAGGAAGAAATTGATTTATTTGAAGAAGTTCAAGCAAAAATCACACAGAACGCAATGCAATATGATGTTGAAGAAGATGAAAACAGTTTAAAAATCTTTGGTATGCAGAAGTTAACACTACTTGATTATCCAGGAAAAATGGCATGTACGATTTTTACAGGGGGATGCAATTTCCGATGCCCATTCTGTCATAATGGCGATCTGGTATTTTTACCAGAAAATATGGCAGAAATGAATGTCGAGGATATTCTATCATTCTTAAAACGTCGTGTTTCTATATTAGAAGGTGTTTGTATCAGTGGTGGAGAACCGCTTCTTCAGGCACAGTTAACGCCGTTTCTAAGAAAAGTGAAAGCACTTGGATATCAGATCAAGCTTGATAGCAATGGCACCAATCCTGATAAGCTGAAAGAGCTTGTGGATGAAGGATTGATTGACTATGTGGCCATGGATATTAAAAACGATCCTGAGCATTATGCAGAAACAGCCGGTATTCATTCTATTGACATGACTCAAATTGAAAAGAGTGTGCAATATTTGATGCAGGGAAACATCCCTTATGAGTTTAGAACGACAATCGTAAAGGAGTACCACACAAAGGAAACAATGGAAGCGATTGGAAAATGGTTAAAGGGAGCAAACGCATATTATCTTCAAAATTTTGAAGATGGCGAATGTGTGATCAAGAAAGGGCTGCATGCCTGTGAAAAAGAAGAATTAGAAACTTTTGCACAGATTGTGAGAGCCTATATACCAAATACAGCGATACGCGGGATATGAAAGGAAGCATGACTATGTACAATGTAATTAAAAGAGATGGAAAAGTTGCAGACTTCAATATTACGAAGATTGCAAGTGCAATCACGAAAGCATTTGAAGCACAGGGAAAACAGTTTCATCCAAGTGTGATCGATATGATGGCACTACGTGTCACAAGTGATTTTGAGCCAAAAATTAAAAATGATAAAATCGCAGTCGAAGATATTCAGGACAGTGTAGAATCTGTATTGATTCAATCTGGATACAGCGATGTTGCGAAAGCATATATTTTATATCGTAAACAGCGTGAAAAAATCCGTAATATGAAGTCTACGATTTTAGATTATAAAGATTTAGTGGACAGCTATGTAAAAGCTACAGACTGGCGTGTAAAAGAAAACTCCACAGTTACTTATTCTGTTGGCGGTTTGATTTTAAATAACTCTGGTGCAATTACCGCAAACTACTGGTTATCTGAAATCTATGATGATGAAGTTGCACAGGCACACAAAAACGGCGATATGCATATCCATGATTTAAGCATGTTAACTGGATATTGTGCAGGCTGGAGTTTAAAACAGCTGATTCAGGAAGGCTTAGGCGGTGTTGTTGGCAAGATTACCAGCAAACCAGCAAGTCATTTGGCTACTTTATGTAATCAGATGGTAAACTTTTTAGGTATCATGCAGAATGAATGGGCTGGTGCACAGGCGTTCTCATCTTTTGATACATATCTTGCGCCATTTGTGAAAGTAGATAATCTAAGTTATGATCAGGTCAAAAAATGCATAGAGTCTTTTGTCTATGGTGTTAATACACCAAGTCGCTGGGGTACACAGGCACCTTTCTCAAATATTACATTAGATTGGACCGTACCTAATGATTTAGCTGAATTAAACTGTATCGTTGGTGGAAAAGAAGTTGACTTTAAATATAAAGATTGTAAAAAAGAAATGGATATGATCAACAAAGCATTCATCGAAATTATGATTGAAGGCGATGCACATGGACGTGGTTTCCAATATCCAATTCCAACATATTCTATTACCAGTGATTTTGACTGGTCAGAAACAGAAAACAACAAACTGTTGTTTGAGATGACTGCAAAATATGGTACTCCTTATTTTTCAAACTATGTAAACAGTGATATGGAGCCAAGTGATGTTCGTAGTCGTTTACGTTTAGATCTTCGTGAATTAAGAAGAAAATCTGGTGGTTTCTTTGGTAGTGGTGAAAGCACAGGCAGCGTTGGTGTTGTAACTATCAATATGCCAAGAATTGCCTACTTGTCAGAAAGCAAAGAAGATTTCTATAAACGTTTAGATCATTTGATGGATGTTGCTGCACGTTCCTTGAAGGTAAAACGTAGTGTAATTACAAAACTGTTAGATGAAGGTTTATATCCTTATACAAAACGTTATTTGGGAACCTTTAACAATCACTTCTCTACTTTAGGGTTAATTGGTATGAATGAAGTTGGTTTAAATGCGAAATGGCTGCGTAAAGATCTGACACATACAGAAACACAGGAATTCGCAAAAGAAGTCTTAAATCACATGCGTGAGCGCCTAGTGATTTATCAGGAAGAATACGGTGATTTATATAACCTGGAGGCAACACCTGCAGAATCTACAACATATCGTTTAGCAAAACATGATAAAGAACGTTATCCGGATATTATTACAGCTACAGAAGAAGGCAATACCCCATACTATACCAATAGTTCTCACTTGCCAGTTGGTTATACAGAAGATATCTTTGACGCTTTAGATGTTCAGGATGAGTTACAGACACTTTATACATCAGGTACGGTATTCCATGCCTTCTTAGGTGAAAAGCTTCCAGACTGGAAAGCAGCAGCTTCTTTAGTTCGTAAGATTGCACAGAATTATAAACTGCCTTATTATACATTATCCCCAACATACTCTATTTGTAAGAGCCATGGATATATCAATGGTGAACAATATACCTGCCCAATCTGTGGAGGTAAAACGGAAGTATGGAGCCGTATTACAGGATACTATCGTCCAGTACAGAACTGGAATGAAGGTAAATCCCAGGAATATAAAGAACGTAAAGTATATGATATCGGACATTCTGTATTAAAAGGCAGAGATGCATTAGCTGGAGAACCACAGGTAGAAGATACAAATAAACCAGCAATCAAGGATGGTAAAATTCTGTTATTTACTACCAAGACATGTCCAAACTGCAAGATTGCCACAACATGGTTATCCAATGCCAATATCGCTTATGAAAAGATTGACGCAGAAGAAAATCGTGAATTAACACAAAAGTTTGCTGTCATGCAGGCACCTACACTTGTCGTTGTTAACAATGAAGATTATGAAGTGTATGCCAATGCAAGTAATATTCGTAAATTCATCGATCAGCAAATGTAATCAAAACATAATAAAACCGTGTATCTAATGTGGGATGCACGGTTTTTTTCATCTCTATAACAACTGTTCTAGTCCTTCTTTATCCAATAAGATCAGTGTATGTCCTTCAATACGGAAATAACCTTCCTTTTCCATACGTTTGATTTCCTGATTTAAAGAAGATCGGGATACATGCAATGTATTAGCCCATATCGTTTGTGATTTAGGCAATGGAATACGTTCATTTTGTCCCAGATTATTCATACTGACCAACCAGAAAGCAACACGCTGGGCAATGGTTTGATAATACAAACAGTTCAATAATGCTTGGTTCTTCATTCCCCGTTTGGATATATAAAGCATAAACGCATACATCATATCATGATCTTCTTCCAGCATACGCTCAAAAACAGAAGTTGAAATCCAAGCAACTTCTGTTTTTTTCACAGCCACTAAAGAGTAGGTATATAATTTTTTTCCAGTAAAATAAAGGAACTCAGGAAATACATCATTGTTTTCAAAGTATGCACAGCATACCTCATTTCCATTTACGGTATATTTCTCCGCCTTTAAACACCCATCCACAACAATTCCAAATTCATCTATGGTTGAGCCAATGGGATGAATCACATGTGCTGTTTTATAGGTTTCAAAGCGCAGATATTTTGCATAGGTCTTATGATGCAGACATTGATAAGCAAATGTTGTTTTCAATAGAGTTCCTCCTTACGTTTATTAAGCTAGCGTCTGATCTAAGAAATCACAGACATCATCGTAATCCCGTTCTCCATTGAAACGCTGTACTTCTTTACCACCTTTATATACTGCCACAACAGGAATACCCTGTACATGACAAGCTTCTACGATATCTTTATTTTCATCTACATTGACATAACAGATATGGAAGGCATCATCAAATTCTTCTTTCAATGCTTCTTCCAATACCGGGTGAAGAGCTTTACAGTGAACACAGCGTTCTGCGCCAAATAATACCAATACTGGTTTATCTGTTGCTTTCAATACCTTTTCATTCCAATCAGAAATAGAATTTACTGGTTTAAATACATCTGTATCTACGGTAAATACTTTTTCACGTTTGCTCATATCTTCTTCATCATCTGTCGCAACACATAATGCAACATCTGCATAATATGGAAGTGTGCCTTCTACATCAATGACTTTTTTCGCACCAAATGCGCCAGCACCTGGTACACGATATGTCGTATTATCAATGCGTTCAATTGCTACTTCTGTAGGTTTTGGTTCTTGTGGTACATAGTCGTATGGATAACGGTATGCACGATAGATCATATTATTCTTTGGTCCGGTTTCATTGTGAGTATAATATGGTGAAATCCATTCCCAGACGATTTCATGATCTTTCGTTACTTCTATTATACGACCATCGCTTCCCTCTGTCACTAGGGTATTTCCATTTGGCAAACGCTGAGCGCTTGATACATATGGACTATAGAACTTGCTGGCATCTGTTGGAATGGCATTGCCCAGTTCTTTTGGTGTTAATTTCCATACGATTTCTAATGTAACCGGATTGAATTCCAATACACGGCTGTAGTCACGAAGTGCATTCTTTGAACCATTTTTTGATCCAGGGTTTGGCGTACCATAGCCTCCCCATCCACCATTATCAAATACCAATAAGTTTCCTTCACCAGGCAAGCCTTTTGGAATCATGTGGAAGTGGTGCTGTCCAATAATCCATCCAAGTTTCTTCAATTCTGGAGTTGCGTTGAAATCTGGACCGATTTTCCATACGATCTTACCTGTTTCTTTATCCAAAATTGCCAAGATGTTTGCCTCACGGCAGTCAAAGATGATATTGTCTGGTTTAAAACGAAGATCGCCTTGATCATACCATTTATTTGGTCCTAAATAACTCATACAGTTTACATGCAGATAATCACCGACACCACCATCAGATGAACGCATATTTGGATCACGTGATAAAATATTCAATGCGGCTTCGTCAAATCCTAATTCATCAAAGTGATCAGTAATAGACCATTTCCATAAGATATTGCCTTCCCAGTCAACTTCAATCATGCAATCATCCAATAATTTTTTATCTGAAATTTTTGGATTATGCAATGTCTGATGTACCAGAATTAATGTATTGCCTTCTAATGGTTTCGCGTCCATACCAGGTACATAATATCCAACAGGATTGCCTTCACGCTGATAATCGTGGTGCTGACGAGCCATCCAGCGATGATCTCTGCCTGGGTCATTGATTTCTTCAAATTTATCGAATTCCCATACGATGTTTCCATCATAATCAATTTCAATCAGATTGACACCATCCTGCATACCATAGTCTGGATGACGATATCCACTTAATCCCATGACATATCCACCAGGTAATAATTTTGGTGGCATTGCATGCATATTCCATCTTCTGATTTCATTTCCATTCATGTCAAACAACAATACACCATCATTGATCAATGGTACGATTGTGTACCCATTCCAGCATTTATCTGGATTATAAACTGTAACTCCGTGTGGGAAAACTGTAGGCTGTCCCATAATTCATTCCTCCATTCTTTCCTATTTTTCAATCTTTATTAATTTACCGTTTTCATAATATGCATAAGCAGGTGATGTCGTTAAGCCAATGCGATCAAACAACAATGTCTGGCGTGTAACATCCTGACGAATGATACGGTATTCATCTTTTAACTGTTCTTCCATCTTGCTAAGTGCATCAATTTGTGCTGATTCATATGGATTGTAGAACATGAATACAACTTTACCACTGTCTGGTGTTAAAATCGCATCGATCTGTTTCTTTTCTTTTACATATCGCTCACTTGCTGTTGCGGCGATGGCTCCATCTGCTGCAGATGTAACAACCTGGCGTAAGAAGGTCTGTGTACAATCTCCGATTGCATAAATGCCCGCTACATTGGTTTCTTTCTTTTCATTGACCTCGATATAGCCTTTTTTATCACATGCTACAAGGTCTTTGACAAAATCTGTCTGTGGTACCATTCCTACAAAGAAGAAGATACCATCTGCTTTAACTTCTTCACTTGTATTGGTCACAACGTTTTTAATAACCAATGATTCCACTTCATCTTTACCTTTAATTTCCTGTAACGTGGAGTTCCATACAAATTCGATCTTCGGATTATGGAATGCTGTTTCTGCAGCTACTTCGTTACAATCTAGATGACCTTCTTCATGTAAAACGATAATTGTTACTTTATTCGCAAAGTTGGTCAGATAATCAGCTTCTTCAATCGCCTGATCACCTGCACCTAAGACGTAAATATTTTTACCTTTGAAGAACTCAGCATCACATGTTGCACAATAAGCAACACCATGTCCTGCAAATTCTATTTCTCCTGGAATACCTAAGATTCTAGGCTTTGTGCCCATATCCAGTAATACACAGTTTGCTTCAAAATCGCCACGACGTTTTGTATGAATCAGAAAGTTTCCATTTTCCATTTTTTCAATACTCGTTACAGTTGTACGTTTAAATTCATTGGTTGCATAGCTTTGTGCATGTGCTCTGAATTTCTCCATCAACCCAGCTCCACTATCAGATATCGTACCGGGATAGTTACGGATTTCTCTTGTATCATTGATACGTCCACCATAACTTCCTTTTTCAATTAACAGCGTTTTTCGCTGTGCTCTGCCTGCATAGATTGCTGCTGCTAAACCAGCAGGGCCTCCACCAATAATAATAACATCATACATCTCGTTCATTTTTCACCACTCCTTTGCATGCGCTAAATGTTTCAGATGTCTTGACTTTTCCTTTTTTCTGCCCAGACCACATACCCAGGCAATACATATTACTGTCAAAATCAAACAGTAAGATGAGGAAATAAAGATTTGAAATGGTGTTACAAGCGGCAATATGCTGTTTTTCGCGGCCATTTCCTGTATTACTGTAACAGCACCCATCACGAATGCGGAATTGATTGGAATAATCGCAGTCACATTGGTTGCCATAGCAGTCAAAAGAATACTTCGTCTACTGGCTGGTATATCTGCTTTCTGTCCTACTTCATCCGCTACATCTTTAAACATCAGGATAGAAGGTAGTACACAGCCTGCCAAAAGAATATTTACGATACCAACACCAGCTGCAATGATAGCTTCTGCACCAGTTGCACTTTGAATCAGTTTCCTTGATGATAAGAAATCACAGCATTTACGCATCATACCACCTTCTACTGCAATCTGAATCAGACCATACAGCAGAATCGTCGACAGAATGATATCTGTCATACTGGATACCCCATCAAAGAATACCCCATGTACCTGTTGTGCCTGGCTATCAATCATAATCAAATCCTGTAACTGGAATACACCAGTCACAAGTCCAATAACGATACCAGTTAAAATCCCACCAGATACACCAACAAACAGATCACTTGTTTTAAAGCAGATAATCAGCATAACAAGAATCGGTATCAGCATAAACAAACCTTTTACATTGGATAATGCCTGTGCCTGTGCGATATCTCCATTGCCTCCACCATTTCCTCCAGTTAACAGGAAGATCACAGCTGACAAAATACCTGCTGCCGCAATATAAGGAAGACGTTCTTTCATCGTTTCAAGCAGATCGGCACTTTTATGTGTTTTCGCATCATGCTGGGAAGCAATCGTGGTATGAATGACCTGAGAACTTGGAGATAATGCATCCCCAAAGAAGATACCACTCATCATACTACCGATTAGAATTGCTGGATTTGCGCCCATCATAATCCCTGCGGGATAAAAGATAGGAATGACTGCAAGTAATGCCGCAATCGGTGCACCAGCTCCCATGGATATAATGGAACAGCCAATAAAGCAGAATACTACAAAGCTGCCGCCATGTAATCCAAGATTGGTACTCAGCCAAATAAATCCACCACCGATTCCCCCGGTAACTAAAAGCTTGGAAAAGATTCCAATAACCATGAATATCAGAATCAGTCGCGCATTTCCATACTGGCCAAGCCCTCTAACAACAGAGCACCAGAACTCCCGTTTATTTTTACAAAAGATAAACCCTGTAAAAATAGATAAAACTGCCGCAAGTATTAAAACTTTCATGGAATAACAATGCGTGATAATCATGATGGCACCGCCTAAAATGACGTACAAAACAATCGGCAGGATTGCGAATTCCTGTCTGCCATAAAACTTTAAAATATCTTCATGATCTGTTTTCATTTATTGCACCAGCTCTCTTTTTGACACTCTAATGATAGCACCACTGTTTTTATAAAACTTGTTGGATATCCAACACTTTTGCACATTTTGTGAATAAAATATCAAGTTATTGTGAAAGCGCATACGGACTCATATCAGGAACTGTCCCATTGACCACTTGAACGATTAAAGGAAGCTCCATGGATGTCTTATATTCATTAGAACTCATGAACGTAATCACCTGTGCATCCACATGAACGACTAAAGAAATACGTATCATTGTATTATTGATACCATAGGCCTTTGCCTCAGTTTTTATTTCACCGGTAACATCGTTTAACATCTTCATACGCACCTTGATTCTTGGTCCATGATCATATAAAAGATACGATTTTGTGAAGTATCCTAAAGGAATTTCATATAGAATGCCATCCTCATAAAACACCTCTTTGGTCTTAGGATCCTTTTTGCCATCCTGTGCTGCCAATAAAGATTCATCAATGGTATTTAACGCTGAATACAATATCTGATTCAATCGTTTGGAATCATATTCAATACTGGTCACCTCTTGTGCTTCGTTGCGTTCTACCTTTAATAATTCATCACTTTCATATTCCATATCTGCCAATACCTCCTTTACAATATTATTAATCGCAAAGCCTGTATGCTGTTTAGCGATTGCCTGAAGCTGTGGCTCCACAAAAGCATTAAAGGAATGTACCAGATACCATATTGTAAGGACAATGACCATAATCAAAAGTACCAGCTTGGTTTTTTTTGCTTTTATTTTCTTGATTTTTTTCAAGCTATCCTCTTCTTTCTGTATACACATATCCCTACAGTATATGAAAAAAGGAGATACAAATGTGCATCTCCTAATCAATCATATTATCAAATTTATTAATAGCATCTCCATCAGCAATCAACACGATGTGATCATCTTTTTCAATGGTACATTCAGGTTCCGGACAGACATTTAAGTCCCCAGTCACATGATTTCTAATACCAATGACATTGATACCATATTTTCTTCTTAAATTCAAATCAATCAGTGTTTTTCCTGTCCATTCTTTTGGCGCAGGTATTTCCACAACACTGTATTCACTGTCCAGATCGATGATATCAATGATATTTTTACCAAGAATACCTTTTGCGACCTGTTCGCCCATTTCTTTTTCCGGACGTACAACTTTATTCGCACCAATCTTTGAAAAGATTTGCATATAACGCTTATTTTTTGCTTTCGCCACTATATAAGGAATACCCAGCTCTTTTAAGTTGATGATTGCCATCACACTTTGTTCCAGATGATTTCCCATACTGACGACTGCCACATCACAATCCTGAATACCAGCAGCTCTTAACTGGTCGATATCTGTGATATCACACTGCATTGCTTGCGTTACCACATCTGCCATACGATTGACACATTTCTGGTCAATATCCACAGCAATTACTTCTGCGTTATATTTACTCAGTGTTTTCGCTACTGTGGAACCAAAAATTCCTAGTCCTAACACCGCATACTGACGATTCTGATATTTTTTCATACAAACCTTCCTCTTTTCCTATCCTACGATAATTGTGCCATCCGGATAATTGATCTTATCCTTTGCATCCCCATGATGCCTTGATTTTACCAGCGAAATAATCAACGTAGAAATACCAATTCTACCTACATACATCAACAATATAATAATCACTTTTCCACCAAAATTCAACAAAGATGTTAAACCTAAGGAGCTTCCAACAGTTGCCATCGCACTGACTGCCTCAAAACTTATCATATTAAAGGCTTCCGGCTGTACAATACTTAATAGAAAAATACCCGTTAATAAAGTGACAATATTAATAAAGAATATCCCCATTGCACGAATAATTGTACTATTGGCAATATGCCTTCTCAATACAACGATGTTATCTCTGCCTTTCAGCATATTGATCATATAAATAACTAGCATAGCAAATGTAGTTGTCTTAATACCACCAGCAGTACCACCAGGTGATCCTCCGATAAACATAACAACCATCATCAGCATCTGTGTTCCTGCGGTAATATTCGCATAATTAATGGTTGTAAAGCCCGCTGTACGAAGAGCAATAGACTCAAATGTAGAGGACATTACCTTTTCAGGGAATGTAAATCCTGCCATTGTTTGAGGATTGTTGTATTCTAAAATCAAAATCAAAGCTGATGGAATCGTAATCAACAGCGCAGTAACAACCAAAACAATTTTGGTGTGCAGCGTTAATGACTTATAGAACTTCTTAAATGTGATCGTACGATGGAATAACGTATCCAGTTTATCCCTGACATCAAACCATACCGCAAAACCAAGACCACCTAACACAATCAAAGACATAATTGTGATACAAATCAAAGGATCATGTACATAGCCTTGCAGGCTGGTAGAGCCTAATGTATCAAAACCTGCATTACAGAATGCCGAAACGGATAAAAAAGCCGCTTTCATGATTCCGTCAATTGGTCCATAATCATCAATCATACGAAAACTTAAAATAATCGTACCGATTGCTTCAAAAAATAAAGTATAACGAAGAATGTCCAGCAAAAACTTCTTCATATCAAATACTTTATCCTGATTCAGCATCTCTTTCATAACAATTTTTTCATTTAATGACAAACGATTCTTTAGTATCAGAATCAAAACCGCCATAAATGTCATTAATCCAAGTCCGCCGATCTGAATCAATAATACAATAACCAAATGTCCAAACCAGTTATACTGATCTGCTATCGTTACTGTAGATAAACCGGTCACACAGGTTGCACTTGTTGCTGTAAACAATGCATCAATTGGAGAAAAAAACTGTCCATCACGATTACTGATGGGAAGCATCAGTAAAATCGTACCTGCAAGAATTACAAATAAAAAGCTTGTCGCAATCTTTTGTGCCGGTGAAAGTTTTTTAAAATCCAATACTGTATGAACAAAATTCACCATTTTCATCCTATACCTTCTTACCTTTCATCTATACCCATAATTTATACGCTTTCGAATACATCTTCACGATGTATATACATTTTACACACTTGCTTTGGAATTTACAACCGCTATTATTAAAATAGAGCTCATTTTTGTTAAGATACTGTTAAAATCGTATATAGAATGTATCATCTATATCACAAATTTGTTAGTTACATGTTATTTACATACATATATTCTATCATAAAACTTGTCACAAATGAAAAGAGTACCCATAGTCACATGCTACACGGGTACTCAAAATCTTTTGCATAATATAATAACGATATAACATATCCTACACTTTTATAGCTTATTAGAATTATGCCGACTGTGCTTCATAAAGGAAAGATAAGTTTTCACCTGTTGCTGACTTAATCCTTTATGGTAAGAAAATACCTGATGGTTTCTTTGTCGGATAGAAAACATTTCAAGTAATAATCCAATACTGCATAAAATAAACAACAGGATACGATCACTGTCTTTAATATCATATACAGGAATGGTGATCCATATAGATAACAGAGATGGCAGAATATGCCATATCATAATATATAAAAGGATAAAAAGCTTGATATAATCCACAAGGATCATTCCTGTATCTTGAAAATGGATATTCCATTTTTTTGATATCAAAAGCCATATACCAAATATCACAATACATATAATGCCAATACAGAAAGCAAATCCAAATGCCTGTAGCGAACGCCAAACATCATTTTGAGGAAGAATCGCCTGAATCAAAAACATCATGCTGGCAAAGAAAATCAACGCATAGGCACCATCCATCAAGATCAATGATAAAGAAGATGCCACAAGTTTTCTTTTTGCCAACAGTTTAAACAACCCAATTGTCACAAGGGCGGTAACGATAACACTCATGATATTATAAATCAAGGCATCCATCATGCTGCCTCCCGCATGCTTTTTTGATAAGCATATGCTTCATTTTGTTTCAACCAGATAACCAGTTTGGTTTTCATCAGATAAACATTTGCATTTCCCATTGCTTCAAGACCTGCTTCTTTACGTAGTATCTGTAAGGTATCATTGGTTGTATAATCCAGATAGCCGCAATGTTGAAGGAACAATACACAATCCCGCATATCTTTTCCATCTTCTTTCAAATAGGTATGTAACACCTCTTCTTCACACATCATCGCATACCCTTTTGACTGTAAATATGGAGCCAATGTAAAATTAGATAAAAGAGCATCCATCTTTTGATAAGCGATGATTGGATCATCTGATATCTGCATCATCAAATCAGACAGGATATCTTCTTCTTCAAAACGCAAATCTTTACGTTTATTCGCATATAAAATCGTCTTCTTCGTTTTATTCATGAAGAATGGCATCAAAACGGTTGTCCCATCAACAAAGATTGCCAACAGTAATAGGAACAGCGCTGTAGGAAAGTCCTTGTGAGAAGGATGTAAACGTGCCAATGCGACTAAGTTGATATCTTCAAAATGAAGTGCTTCTTCACTGCGTTTCATGGCAGGTGCATAATACTGTGATTCTGAAGCAATTGTTTCATCAGATAAATCAGTATTTATAAATTTATCTGTTATTTCCCTGGTAATTAATGATTGCATTACTAAAATATCGGATACATTTGTCATATCTGTTTTGCGTGTTGTGACTTGCGCACGCAAGCTGTCATAATCTAAGCATTTTTCACTTTGCAGTTTTTTCTGTAAGGCAAAGCTTCGATAATAGTTACCTAATGTTTCTGGCAGTGCCTTGATATTTAAGGATGAATCAATGGATTTCATATATTGTGCCAGCTGATCATATGCTTGTTTTACTTCCGCATACCCTGTAGAAGGATCATTTAACAGTTTCATTTTTTCTTCCAAAGCTTTTTGTTCAAAAGCTTTATCACGCAACGCATCTAGTTTGATCTGTCCTGGTTTTAACTGTTTGTTTAATTCTGATAACCGATTAATTTGCTGAGTTTCCTTATCAATCATTGTGAGTAAGTTTCCATCTTTCTGTGTAGTATCATAAACAGGATACCCGTTTTCATCATAAGAAATCTTTACAGAAGAATCTAATTGTGATTGATGAGCAGCAAGGCTTTGCTCAATGGAAGAACGCATACTTTCTGCATTGTTTTTAAGGCTTTTGATATCAGAATCAATAGAAGTAATAGAAAACGTATCTCCACTTTGTGTAGATTTGGATAATACATCATTTCTAAGGTTTTCATAGTCTTTATAGAAAGCACTATAATTTTTCCGAATATCAATTTCCGGCGATATTTCCTGATTTACGATACCAGTAAATGAAAAAAACATAGAAGTAAACATAAAATACAACATCATTAATGTACGCCCTGCCGTAAAACGCTGTCGATGTACAATTGCATTTGCTAATACTAACAAGGAGCATTGAATGACCAGCGTGATAAAAACAGCAGCTCCAGGTGCCATTTCCTGAAAATAAAAACTAATACCACGATAGGTTGTCGCAAAGGATACATATTGAAGAAAGATCGTACCAAGTAAAACCACAGTCTGAATAGAAAGATTCACAAAGCTTTGTTTATCCTTCATAAGCGCTTCCTTATATAATTGAATGCCTTCCTTTATACGTTTTGCGGCACTCTCCTGTTTCATTTTTTCCTTTAAACCTTCATCAAATCGTTCATCGATATGCGTAATCAATGTATTACAAGATTTAAATGGCAACAAAAGCAGAGAAAGTAGTTTCAATAAAAAGTTTGTCGCAACTTTTATAAAGTCAAAGCAGAATTGTATAATGGCCAGAAATGGTGCTGATAAGATATATGCAATCTTTTTCATGTATTCCTGTGTTGTTTCCAGAGTTTGTCTGCGTGTTTTCTGATTCCATACGAAATAGGCAAATAGTAAAATCATCAACACGCCAAAAGTCCATAGATATTCCATAAAATATCCCCCTTTCCATGTTCATTATAGTAGAAATATTTTAGGATTCATGAAAGAAATTCTAAAGTATTTCTAAAGGTCGCTTTAAAATTATTAAGATTTCTTCACTATTTTACAATTGCATTATTTATAAAGGATATGTTACGATTAAGATATAAAAAAGGGAGTGATTTTATGCGTTTCATTATTGAAATCGTATGCATTGCGGCAAGCGTCTTCATTCCAATCAGTGGAATTATCTTCAAAAAACTGGATTATAAATTACTAATAATTGCCAGTCTTCTCTTCTGCACAATTGCAATCATCGCAGATATTCATCTAATTCAACACTTCATTACCAACATGGATACAGCTGCTTTAGAGGATGTAAATCCTGTTTCCAGTATTCCTACATCCATATTTGCGCTTTGCCTATTCTCTAATGCTGCTTTGATCATTTCTAAAATCATCAGGCATTATCGTCCCCGCCTATTAAATGCATAACATATAAAAAACCTGCAATATCATGATCCTTACATTGATATCGCAGGTTTTTTATTCTGATTCTATTATTTCTTTTACATTTTTTTCTTCTTTTACTATGTAAAAAGCACTATCTATTGTTTTCATTAGACAATGCTTATCATTCCTATTTATATTTTTCGATAATACAATCATGATGCTTATGCTCATCTGCATCTGTAGAATAATTGATACCAACAAACAATATCTCATCAAAATCTTTTACTCGTTCCACATAGTTTTTCTTCTTGATTTGATCAATTGCTTCTTCTACACTTTTATTATATTTCAGTTCCAAGATGATTGCTGGATATCCCTTTTTCTTCGGAGTGAAAAGATAATCTACAAAACCTTTACCTGACTTATCTTCTCTTGTGACTTCATAACTATTTCTCGCATATAGATAACATAAAGTGATTACACATGATAGACTGTTTTCATTATTATATTGCAAGAATGGTATTTCTCGATCGTGCGCTTCTTCAATATATTGCGCTACTTTTTGTTCATCCAATGCAATTGTCGCATCTAATACATTTTTAGAATTATTGACGATATCTGCGACACCACCCATGCTTTTTCGTTTTAATACTCTTTGAAATTTTTCCATCAGCTCATGATTTGGTATCCTTAAGAAACCATCATGATATGATAAGAACCCAAAGACCACCATGGCTGATAATATCTCATCACGACTATCTAATTGTAATTGAGATGCAGCATACCCTTCCAATTCTACTTCTACAGGGATACCTGCCACCATTTTCACGATGTCTTCTCTTACCTCATCTACATTATGCTCTATATATTCTGCAATTTCATTCATTGGCCCTGTTTCTGTCCAATAATTTTTGCATTTTCCTTTTTGTAACGCTAATGAAACAGA
>ENA-OWPJ01000732-OWPJ01000732.1-human-gut-metagenome-genome-assembly--contig:-NODE-732-length-23174-cov-5.9211_pt1 | contig 23174 bp, 28 predicted proteins | sample MGYA00248264_ERZ651846 | MGnify/ENA primary metagenome ERZ651846 (study PRJEB26924, sample SAMEA4378271) | human gut metagenome | biome: human gut; feature: human-associated habitat; material: faeces...
TCTTGTTAGTAAATAGTACCCCCCCCCCGCAAATTTAATTGAATTAATCATACTTTTTTTACCTCCTAATTTCATTTATCTTTTTTTAATTCTTTTAATAATTCAGCGACTTTTTGATTTTTAAAATACTCCGCCCTTTGCTCATTGTATAATTCTTTATGCAGTTCAGAATTATTTTTGATAATTGTACCCTTATCATTAACTAAATCAAAACCACGGTAAATATACCGTTCTAATTCATCTTCGCTAACTCTAACTATCTTGTTGGCTTTTCGCATAACAAACACATAAGCATCCCCCTTTCTGATATTTATCAGCAAAAAAATAAGCGCAGGTAAAAGCCAAAGTAATACTTGTTACTCTGCTTTTTCCCGCGCCTTGTTCTGTTCTTTATGGCTTCCACTTTATCAGTGGGGTACTTATATATTTAATTGCTGAATAAAGTATAACATTATTCGCTTTAATTTTCAATACTAACTGAATCATGGAATTTCTAAAGTACTGTTTTGGTAGTTTTGAATTACCTGTCTATTTTCTTCCTTTATCACGCTTAAATCACGCTTAAATTATTATTTTTTCAAATAGATATATGCTTTTTTGAACTTCCCTTTATTATTTTTAGATAATTTTACTTTTTCTACATTATCACCGATCAGCATTATAATTTTATCCAGTTCTTTTTTATTTTGGTAGGATACTTTTATTTTTATCATATTTCATAATTATAACCGTCTAAAATATCTACAACATTATTTCTAATATCTTCTAGATATTTTACGGCGATATATAAAGAATTTCCTATATCAAACTTTGTACCGCCGTCATGATTGCAAACTTCACTAGCAACAGTTATCAGTGAAGTAACTCTATCCAAATCAGACATTACATTATAAATTGCATCTATTGATGCTTTTAAATTACTTTTTTTATTTTCCATTAGATTTAAGCCTCCAATTTTTTTATTATCATGGTGTTATCTTCTAAATGATCAATGTTTTTAATGATCCATTCAAACGCTAAATCTAAAGGCGTGTTTTTACCAATAGATAAAAGCGCTTTATTCCCGCTTTTATAGAGCATTGTAAAACTGTTTTTACTATCACGATAAGCTATTTTTAGTCTGCTGTTTCTGCTCAATCTGTAAAACATCATTTTTTATTTCCTCCGCTTGCTATATTCCTATGTTTTTTTGCCGTTTCTAGCCTTAAACTGTTCAATCCTGTTATCAATACCGTTTATAGTAAAAACCTTATTAGAACCGCCTAAAATACGTGAATAGATACGACCGTGCTTGTCATATTTCTTTTTAACCTGTTCAAGTGACAAATTGGAAGTAAATACAATTGGTTTTGACATTCCCCATCTGCACTCAAATATTTTTAGCAGTTCTTCAGTTTCCCAATCGTTTCCACGTTCAACACCAAAATCATCAAGAATAAGTAAATCTACATCCATAGCATACTTGCTTAAATCTCTTAAATCTGGCTGACTGATGCGTTTTCTTATATTTGTTAATAAATCTACTGATGTTGTAAAAAGGACGCTATAACCCTTATTTAACAGTTTGGCAGCTAATCTTTTAACTAATAGACTTTTCCCTGTTCCAGTAGTACCGCAAATATAATAACCTCTTGATGTCTTATTGCTAAATTCATCACCGTATTTAATCAGTTCATTATAAGCATCAATATTATAACTATTGGTTATGTACCTGATTGTGTTAATTTCTTCGATATCACGTTTTTTTAATCCGCATAGTGATTTATTACGTTCTATCCTTTTACGTCCATAAATTGAATCAGTTAATCTATTTGAACGCTCATCATTCTCTTTAGCAATTTCGCAGTCACAAGGTGTTATAAAATCAATACTGCCATCTTCACTGATACAATGAAATTTTTCAGTATTACACTTATTACATATACCTAATGAAAGTTTCTTGTATGGTAAATCTTCAATATCAACTTTTTTCATTTAATCACTTCCAATATAAAATTTAAAATTGACCTATATACTATATATATTATTTATACTTTTTTTATTAATATCTTAAATTATTAATTAGAATATTAAATTAGTATATATATAGTATATTGGGTATGATTTTCGAAACGTCACGTTATGATTTTTTTAACGTGCGTTATGATTTTCGAAACGTCACGTTATGATTTTTTTAACGTGCGTTATTCTCTAAAATATAATTCTACCGCTAGCTTTTGCGATAATTTCGTTGTTAAAATTAACTTTATAAAAACAGTATTTAACACAACCTCGTACTTTTATTTCTTCTTTTATTATTAGATCACGTTCACAAAGATAGTTAAGCGCAATTGAAACAGTTGATTTAGTGGCGTTAGTCCACTTCATCAAATAGTCTAAGCTTCCGTTAAAGCAATCATTCTCACTTAAAGAAAAGCCATATATAATAGCAAAAACAATATACGGCACTCCTTTTAAATCTAATTCTTCTGGCATAAAAGGAAAAAGCTTGATGTGTCCTTTTAGATTGTAATTATTCATAAAATTCCTTTCTATTAATACGACCGTGCAAAGTCTTTTTTGTTTTGTTTCATTACTTCAATATGATATAATCATTATTGAAAGTAATTCCGAAGGTTACTTTTTGGCTACTGCGGCAACAGTGGCCATTTTTGTGTTTTCAACTGTGTTGTAGGCTTCAATAGCCTTTACTTTATTACTTACATCAAGTCCAGCATAATCACGCTGAAAACGTCTTATTTCTTCTTGTGAGAACATATAGCATTTACCTGTTTTAATAGCTCTGATAACTCCAACTTCTCTAAGTGTTGCCACTTGTTCACGGCTAACATTTAACAACGCTGCCAATTCTTCCTGATTCAACATTTTTAATTCATTCATTTTTAGTTTTCCTCCTCGTTTAACTGTGCATCTAACTCACTCATAAAAGTGGTTAGCCGTATATCAAATTCACTAGCAACCTTTTTATTTTCAATTTTTTCAATAAGATCGTAAATAGGTGCAAACTGATTTATAAACTCAGAGCCTTCTTTTTCCTCCGAACATTCTCTACAATAAAAAGTTGTACCGCCAAAGTCGCAGCCGTCATTTACAACGATTTTTAGAAGTTCACTATCTAAATGAACCTCTTTACCGCATCCAGGACATTTGCAATAAAATTCATCACCGTAAACATCAACTTTTACTTTCTCGCCATTTAATTCAGTTTTTAAATAAATCATTTTTCTTTCCTCCTAATCTTCTAATAGTTCTTTAACACTTACATTTAACGCTTTAGCAATCTTGCCAACAGTTGCGGGTTTTGGTTTTGATTTACCCGTAACAGTTTTATGGTAAACAATATATGAAATATCAGCTTTTTCACATAAATCATAAGGATTCATACATTGTTCAGCCATTAAGATAAGCAACTTATCTGTATTTAAATTCATAAGATCACTCCTTTCTTTTTTTCAGTAACTTTAATTACTGTCACTTATATATTAGCCGTAACTTTAGTTACTGTCAATATATTTTAGTAATTTTTGTTACTGTTTTTATGTAATTGTGATATACTAAATAATGAGGTGAGTATATGACAACTAACGAAAGAATTAGAAAATACAGATTAGAAAGGGGATACACCCAACAACAATTAGGTGAAAAAAGCGGTATAGCCGAATCTACTATTAGGCGTTATGAGATAGGTAAACTTAACCCTAAATTAGAAACTATTAAAAAAATAGCGAAAGCCCTAGAAATTCCTTACTCAAACTTATTAGATGATTTCGAACAAAGTCTTGATAATGAATTCTGTGAATTATGGACTGGTGATTTTAGACAAATGAAATTAAATTATATGTGGATATGTTTAAATGATGAAGGTAAAGAGGCAGCTCTTCAAGAAATAAAAAAAATATCAGAAACTGATATATATAAGAAATAGCGATATTTAAGCATCTAACGACGTTTTCATAAATTGGGTATTAATATACCAAAAAAGCTAAAAAGCGCTACAACAAGCATAATATGCACAAAAAAACACCCTAGCGGCAACTAGAGTGTTAAACAAGTGATAGATCAATACCACTTGAGCATAACAAAATGACTTTGCACGGTCATGGTTTTTGTTATGCTCCTATTATAGCAAAAAATAGCGTGTAATGAAACTATTTTATAAAGGAGTGAATTAATTATGAGTATTAGAAAAAGGCCTAGTAAAAAGGCTAAAAACGGCTACGTATATGAAGTTTATTTCCCGTACAAGCAAAATGGAATTACTGAGCGGTACAGTAAATCAGGATTTAAAACAAAAAAGGAGGCTCAGGAACATGAAGCACTAACACTTGCATCATTAAAGGAAAACGGATCCATAAAAAAAGAAATCAATAAAACACTTAATGAAGTATTTAGCGAATTCGTAGAAATTGGATCAACTAACTATCAAATCAATACTATTACGACAATGAAAAAAAATTATGAAGCCCATGTCAAAAACAAACTTGGCCAACTACTGATTAATAAAATTGACTATGCTTTATTGCAAAAATATTTTAATTCAAGAGCTGATAGCAGCATTGGAGTAAATAAGAATGTTAAAAAGGTAATTAACTGTGCGATGAATTATGCAATAAAAGCAAATTACATTACTATTAACCCTATATCATTAGTTGATATAAGCGGTATAGATAAAACGAAAGATAAAGACAAAATACTGCTAAATACTGAAATAGATACTATTATAGAGGAATTAAACAAGACTAATGATTTTACATATCAGGCATACGCAATCGCAATCCAGATTGGGCGATATACAGGGCTAAGAATTAGCGAAGTATTCGCACTTGAAAAAAGTGATATAGATTTCGAAAATGATACAATTGACGTTAATAAAAAGCTGATTTATCAGAATCTAAAAAAAGATCAGTTGTACTATACAAATCAAATGAAATCCAAAAGCTCAAAAGCCGTTATACCATTAGCAAACATACTAAAAAACATTTTAGTACCTTGGTTTAATAAGAATCCCTATGATAAGGCTGTTTGTGATATAGAGGGCAATTATATACACCCTAGTTGTTTTAATCTACAAGTTAAAAAAATATGCATGCGATTTAATATCTATTTTCATTTCCATATGCTAAGACATACATTTGCCACAACTCTAGCAACTAACAATGTTGATATTAAAACCACTCAAGAGCTAATGCGCCATAGTAATTTTAATACTACTATGAACATCTATACACACATCAATGATACTGTAAAGAAAAAAGCAATAAACGGTGTTTTTAATATTAAAAGTGTCGAAAAAGTGTCGAAAACAAAACAAGAGTTTAGCAAACTAAGCTAAACTCTTGTCATATCAACATTTTTTTAAAAATTAATAAAGATTGAAAAGAATCCCAAAGGATTCTTATTCATCACAATACAAATGCATTGGATATGATAGATATTCTAATTCATCTAATTTTTCAACTGTCATATATCCTGGTGGCGCTAATAAAATAGATGGGATACGATTAACTACGGTTGCACATGTATGTTCAACTGTCGCAGGTTTTTGAACATAGAAACTTACATCAGGTTCACCTTTAATTTTCCAGTCGCACATATCACCATCATCAGGTCCATAGACTTTACCAATACATTGAGTTTCAATGATTGGTCCTTGGAAAGTTTCTGTTGTAACTACCGCAGACATTCCGATACAATTTCCTTTCGGAATTGTTTCACCCAATGTTTCTGAATATAAATCAGTATCATAAAAATATGGTACACATTTTTGTGTTTGCGATTTGATTGTCCATCCCATTTTATTGCACAACGCTTCATTTGAATTCCATACATAAGCTGGTTCTAATGTCTCAGGATGAGCAAGTTCTTTTTCAAATTGTTCAGGACTAAATCCAGCTCCATGAGCTTTAGCAAGTGCTAAACCATAATCTTCAACATTATAAGAAACTGCACCCTCAATTTTATCAATACGTTGACATCCAGCAGCAACTGTTCCAATCATATTGATCCAGTATATATCCTGCATTCCTGAACCAACGATTGTGCACCCTGTTTCTTTAGCTAATTCATCTAATTTATTAGTAAGTTTTGATGAAGTAGTCCATGGATAAATTGCCTCTTCACATGTTGTTACAACATTTATTCCACGGCGAACACATTTTTCAAAATGAGGATAGCAATCTTCCATAAAACTAAATAATGTGACTACTGCAATATCTGGATCACATTCATCTAACACAGCATCTGCATCATCACTGATCGTTACCCCTAGATTAAATCCTAATTCTGCAAATTCACCAATATCCTTGCCTACAACATCAGGATTTACATCGATAGCACCAACAATATCAGCACCTTTTTCATATAGATAACGGATTATATATTTTGCCATTTTTCCGCATCCATACTGTACAACTCTAATTTTTTCTTTATTCATCTTGATTACCTCCATATACTCTAAGTATAAACTTTATTGTTACCATAAGGTCAAGAATTTGTGAAATAATTATCAAATTTTTATTGGAACTTGTAACCTTAAATACATATTTCTTTGTTTATCGTTAAATATCAAAATATCATTCAAACTTTCGCATAGATAATCCCCGACTATTGTATAATTTTTAGATTCAATTTCATCAAAAAGACGATGTGCATATTCCTTTTCTTTAGTAAAATCATCACAATAAATACATAGATACATATTAGCTGGAATTGTTTCTTTTTTTAACGGAATTTCTTTTTTATCATCAATAAAAACAAAAATTTCAGTTGCACAAAATTTTCTTTTCAAAACATATTCCTTACGCAAAATAGTTCCTGGATTAAAAAAGATTGTTGGAGGTAAAGCTTGTTTAATGAGATCATCTTTAAATTCCCTTAATAATTCTTCATAAACATCTAGATCATAATCATAAAAATTTACTTTTTCATCAACATAGAGCATCGTTCTTTTATTTATAAATTCCAATGTGATCATTCCAACTTTTGGGGCAGCTTTAAAAAGTTCAAATGAATCAATTGTTTTTTGAATTGCTGCTTTTTGCTCATTTAATTGAATAATTTGATTGTTAATCTGTAGCTTACTTTCTTCTAGTTTTTCCTGTAATAATTCTAAATTTTTTGAATCAAAAATTTCTTTGATTTCTTTTAAAGTCATTCCCAAATTCTTTAAATACTGAATTATGTCAAGTCGTGCAGACTGACCAATATCATAGAGTCGATATCCGTTATGTTCATCTACATAAGCTGGTTTAAATAAACCCATTTTGTCATATAATCTTAGGGTTTGTTCAGTTACGTTATTTAATTTTGCCATTTTCCCTATTGTATAACGTTTCATTTAAATCACCCATAAACATTATACCAAGAATAAGGTTTTTTGGTAATTGAGATGATAATATTTCGTTTACAAATTTCTATTCCATGATAGAATAGAAGAAGGTTTAAGGAGACGTATATGTTAATAAGTGCAAATAATTTATCAAAAACGAATGGTATTAAAAATATTGTTGATAATGTTACTTTTTCAATTGAAGAAACCGATAAAGTTGCTTTGATTGGAGTTAATGGTACGGGGAAAAGTACCTTGTTGAAAGTCATTGCTGGAAATGAAAATTATCAGGGAGATATTATTAGAAAAAAAGATATGACAATCTCATACTTACCACAAAACCCTGATTTTGATCCTAATAACAGCGTTATTAAACAAGTTTATAAATTAATTGATGCCAGCGAAGTTAATGAATATGAAATCAAAGCAATTTTAAATAAGTTTGGAATTACTAATTATGAACAGTTAATTAAAGAATTATCAGGTGGTCAGCAAAAGCGTATTGCCCTTGCAATCACCTTGCTAAAACCATGTGATCTCTTAATTCTCGATGAACCAACTAATCATCTAGATAACGAAATGATTGAATATTTAGAAAAATATTTAATTAAGTTCAACAAAGCCATTCTAATGGTTACCCATGATCGTTATTTTCTTGAACGAGTTACCAATAAGATCATGGAAATTGATCGTAGCAAAATTTATGAATACACTGCTAACTATTCAAAATTCCTTGATTTAAAAGCACAACGCGAAGAAGCTGATCTAGCTTCCCAAAGAAAAAGAAAATTATTCTTAAAAAAAGAATTAGAGTGGGTTAGAGCTGGAGTTCAGGCTAGAACTACTAAAAGCAAAGAGAGACTTCAACGATTTGAACAGCTCAACAATATTTCTGATATTCAAACTATTAATCAAGTAGAATTAATCAATACTGCTTCTAGACTTGGTAAAAAGACAATTGAGTTGAAAGATTTGAGTATGTGCTACGATGATCATACCTTGTTTAACAACTTTTCTTACTTATTTAAACGAACAGATCGAATTGGAATCCTCGGAATAAATGGTTGTGGTAAAAGCACCCTTCTAAAGATTATCGCTAAAGAGTTAGAACCAAGCAGTGGATCAGTTACTCATGGAGATACAATTAAAATCGGATATTTTAAACAGATGAATGATGGTCTTGATGAAAATATGCGCGTGATTGACTATATCAAACAAACAAGTAATGATTTAAAAACCCTTGAAGGCAGCTTTACTGCTAAACAAATGTGTGAACGTTTCCTTTTTGATTCAAGTTTACAACATACTTATATTGCTCGTTTATCAGGTGGAGAAAAACGTCGTCTATATTTGTTGAATATTTTGATGCAAGCTCCCAATGTACTATTGTTTGATGAGCCAACTAACGATTTAGATATTTCCACTTTAGCTATTCTTGAAGATTATCTTGATAGTTTTAATGGCATAGTCATTACCGTATCTCATGATCGTTATTTTCTTGATCGTATTTGTGATGGCTTATTCGTTTTTAAGAATCAACAAATCACTTATTGTAATGGTGGCTATAGCAGTTATATCGATATTTCTGAACAACAAAATAAGAATAAAAGCGACGGAGCTTTAAAATATAAAGAACAGAAAAAACTTCAAAGTGCTATTCGCTTAAGTTTTAAAGAAAAACAAGAACTTGAAAATATGGAAAAGGTTATTCTTGAGTTTGAACAACAAATCAAAATTATTAATGAACAAATGAATGAGTATCAAAGTAATTATAATAAATTGTCAGAATTATCAAATCAGCGTGACTATTTAAATGAACAACTTGAGATTAAAAATGAACGCTGGTTAGAGCTATTAGAAAAACAAGAACAAAGTCAAAAATAAAATAGCGCCTTATGCGCTATTTTATTTATATTGATTTAAAAAAATTATGATAACATCAAAGACCGCTCTAACATAAAAAATTGAACGCTCATGATCAGCTTTAGCAACTTTGCATAAAGTTGCATTATAACCATACTCTTTTTATTTTTGATATAATTCTACTGATTGTTCAAAAGGAACAACATGATCCTTAGAACCATGCAGAATAAGAATTGGTAGCAAATTCATTTTCGCTTCAAGATAAGATACCGGTGATGCTTCACGATAGAGAACTTCATCATCCTCGCACCAGCACCCCAACAAATCATAAATATTTGTCATTTCTTTTTCATTATATTTACTAAAACCTTGATTGAAAGTTAAAAAGTTAGTCACACCATATAAATCGATCATTCCCTCAACATCTTGGGGATATTCTAGAAAAGTTTGATAACTATAATTTTTAACTTTTATAATTAAACTTTCTTGATCTCTAGTACTTCTAAATGTAAATCGTATTCATCTAAATACAGCCCACGATCTTCAAACTCAGCCTCACCAGTTTGATTATCATATGGATCTTGACGAATAAATTGTTTCGGTGGATAAAGATCGTATTGATATTCACTATTTGCAGGCATTCTAAACGGATCAAGGTGTCCAAAATAATACTGCCATCGTTCCTGATCACCATTACGATAAGCAGAACCTCCAAAAGAACAATCAGCATATAACCAGCCATATGGAGCAATATAAAATCTTGCCCAATCATGATTACCGATATCCTGTGGAGTTACATATAAACCTGCTTGCCAACGGGCAGGAATCCCCACGCAACGACATAAAGTAATAAATAATAGTGCTTGAACACCACAATCACCTTTTCCACCTAAAGCAGCATACTCAGGAATATTGGGAATTGTGTAATAATTCCGAACAAATGAATAGGTTATGTGAGTTGTAATATACTCATATATTAATTTAGCTTTAATTAAATTATTTGTCTCGTCTTTAACTATTTCTTTTGCCAAAGACTTTAAATAAGGGGTAAAAACAATATGCGGTGCTTGTTCATGTAAATAAAAATTAGGTTGACTTTCTAAAACATCTTCGGGTTTAAGTTCTACATATTTCATCTCATTATCATATTCATACTCCACATAAAAATCTTTAACCTGATCAATATTTTCTTCAAAATAGACAGTTCGCTGTGGATGACTTCCGTCATTTAAATATTTGTATTGCGGCATTGTCGCAATTAATTTAAAATTCTTAACTTGACAATCTTCTAATGGCAAAGGAAGATGAATTTTAATTTTTTTATTTGAATCTGATGCCTTGATCTTAATTCCCGTCTTTAAACGAAAATGATATGTTAATTGTCCCTTTGTTTTAATTTCATGTATTGCATTATTAAGCAGTGCAAAATTTGCTTCACGACTTTCAACTTTGCTTTTATCAAACAAACGTGCAGCATAATCATTTCTAGTCTTTAAAATGTTATCAAAAAAATCAGCTCTAAAGTATGGTTGTCCTTCTACAAAAATCCATTCTACCGCATTTTCATCTTGTAATTTTTCTAGTTCCTCATCACTAAAATCATTAAAATTATTATGACAAATTTTTAAAGCTTCTTCATATGATAACGGATATTCTTGAGGTATTCTACGAATAATTTCTTTTTCATGAAGCAGTCGTTTTTTTAAAGCTATCGGAATATCATTAGCTAATTTTGCATCAATTATTCTTTTCATTCTTGTAAAACTACCATGCCATTTTAATTTTAATAATTCCTCTGGCAACGGAATTTGTAAATACTGTAAGTCATCAAAATTATAATTTCCCATTATTCTTTCCTTTCTTTACATATACCAGGTGATAATATCATCAGAACGCTCATAGCCTAATTTTTCATGTAGTCGCATTGATGGATAATTATCTACTTCTACTTGTAAATAAATAATTTCGTTTTCAGCAATTAGTTTTTGCATTAAATACTGTTCTAGAGCCTGAGCTATTCCAAGACGTCGATATTCTTTAATTACTTCAACAAAACCAATTGTTCCCTCTATATGACGCCCAGCAAATCCAACAATCTGCTTTTCAATAAACGCACCCACAAATACATTAGCATCAATTCGTTCAAGCAAATATGCTTCTTCAATCGGAGTAGAATAATTTTCTTTAATAAATTCAAAATATTCCCTCCCAATTTCTTTAATTTCAACGATTGGGTTATTAATTATTCTAACATATTTTTTTAAATAGCCATACTGGTAAGCTACAATTTCTTTATTTAATCCCCATTTTTGATTAATTATATTAAAATATTTATCATTGTGAATTGCTAGCATTGAGCACTTATCTATTTGTTTAAGTAATTGTTCAGCAATTTTTTCATCTTTGAATGCAAGCATATAGATATCCTCAAATTTAAGCATTATTCCTGCCTGATTATAATATTTTATCTTAGCACCATGTTCAAGAGCATATATTAAATCTAAATTATTAAGATAATCTTGTTTAAGAAATTTTAATATCTCATTTTTCATCATTCCTACTCCTATTAAAAAAACAGGCACTGCCTGTTTTTAGAATTTTAAGAATCGTCTAATTGAAACAAAGCTTCCAACCAAACCAACGCCAGCCCCTACAGCAGCAATAACTAGTGAGAAATCGCGGATAAATGGCATTGGTGGTTTTAGTGCTAACATTGCTGACATTAATGCACCATTAGCGTAATCATATACCATTCCATAACCATAAACTAAAACAATAATCGGGATAATTGATCCAATTAGACCAATCAACATTCCTTCAAGCATAAAAGGAATACGGATATACCAGTTACTAGCACCGACCATACGCATAATACTGATTTCAGTTTGACGCGCTGTGATCGTGATTTTAATTGTATTAGCGATCATAAATAATGCAATAATGGCAAGTCCGACAATAAAAATCGATCCTCCAGTTTGAATAGTTTTCAAAGTTTTTACCATATCTTGTGTTGATTGTCCACCATAACTTGTTTTATTGACATTTGGTATTTCTTGAATCTTTTCAGCGATTTTAGCAATATTTGCTGCATCATCAACTTCTACTTCATAAGCCCCACCTAATGGGTTATCTGCTCGGTATGATTCAAATAAAGCAGCACCTTCATCACCTTGAGTTTCAATTAATTTATCTAATTCTTGATCTTTAGTATAATAAGTAATCTTTTTTACTCCAGAAATAGCTTCTATTTGTGGCCCAACTGCTTGTTCAGCAGCTTCGTCTATATATCTATCTAATTTTACATAAATACTAACTCCCTCTTCAATGTTCGAACTAATATCTTGAACATTTAAAGCTAAAACACCAATTACACCAATTAAAACAAGCGTAATCGTAACAGCGAAAATTGATGAAAATGACATTACACCATTACGCCATATATTTTGAACTGCCGTTTTAAAATGTTTAGGCAGATTTTTCATACAACTAATCAACTCGTTCATTAAATATCGTAACCTCCTAAACTAGTGTCCGCATTAACACATCCATTTTCAATCAAAATAGTTCTCTTTTTATGTTCTTGAACAATTTTACTGTCATGAGTAACTACTAGAATAGTAGTATTCTGTTGTTCATTAATTCTCTCTAAAAGATTAATAATTTCTTCAGATGTTTCTGGATCTAAGTTTCCTGTTGGCTCATCAGCAATTAGCACTTTTGGTTTGTTGACAATTGCACGAGCAATTGCTACACGCTGCTGTTGACCACCTGAAAGTTCATGTGGAAAAGCATTGACTTTATCCTCAAGTCCTACTAACTCTAAAGTGGCTCTAACGCGACGACGGATTTCTACACGTGGAGTATCAATTACTTCTAACGCAAACGCAACATTTTCGAAAACTGTCTTTTTTGGTAGAAGTCTAAAATTTTGAAATACAACCCCGATATTACGACGAAAATAAGGAACTTTTCGATTTTTAATTTTTGATACATCGCGCCCTACAACCTCTACTTTCCCTGAAGTTGCTTTTTCTTCGCGATATAAAAGCTTTATAAATGTTGATTTACCAGCACCAGTAGTACCAATAACATAAACAAATTCACCTGGTTCAATCGTAAGATTCATATCATTTAAAGCTCTTACACCAGTTTTATAGATTTTCGTTACATTTGTAAGTTTTATCATATTTATTGCCGTATTCGACTAACCCCTTTCTATTATTATATTTATATATATTCAATTTTATTATATTCAATTTTCCTAGAGTCCGATTTTACTCCACGCATATTATAGCATACTTTATCGAATAAAGGCACAAATACTATTATTATATCGCAATTTTATGATACAATAAATTAAAGAGGTGACAGTATGAAAAAAGTGTGCCCGGTTTGTCAAACCACGCTTAAAACTAACTGCTTTATTAAGGATAATGGCATTTCTACACTTAGCTATTTAGAACTTATTATTAAAGATGATGATTTCAAAAAAACTAATTATGAATTGAAAAGCTGCTATTGTCCTAACTGCGGTCATGTTGAATTTTTTGTTGATTTAAATAATCCTGAAAAAAATAAAAATGATTGATCACAAAAAGTACAACAAAAAAAGAAATCTTATGATTTCTTTTTTTATAAATCAATTGGTGGCAACGTGAAACCACGCCCCCTTACACTATGAGTAGCATTACTAATAATAAATGCAGTTGGATCAATCGCTAAAATCATGTCATTTAATAAATGCAGCTCACGTTTCGACACAACAGCCATTACCGCATATTGATTTTTTTGATGATATCCAGTTGTAACATTTAATAATGTACAGCCACGATTAATATCCTCAAAAACAATTTTTCGGATTTCCTGCCATTTAGGAGAAATAACAGTTACTTGTACTTTAGTTTCCCCCAACATCATAACTTGATCCATCACAATCGTTGTAATAATCACTACTGTAATTCCATATAAAACCTGTTCAATTGTAATTGGACAAAAAATCACCTGAAAAAGCAAAATTGCACAGTCAAATATATTAATCAGCCAGGCAACTGAAAAGCCGGTTTTTTTATTAACAATCAATGGAGGAATGTCCATTCCCCCGGTACTGGCTCCAACTCTTAAAACTAGTCCTAACCCTAAGCCAATACATAATCCGGCATATAGAGTTGATAATAAAGCATCACTAGTAATCGTTGATAAAGCAGGTACGCGTTCTAAAATTGCTAAAAAAGTTGGATATAAAAATGTACTTAACAAGGTTCCAGCTGCAAACTTTTTACCAAAGTAAAAATAACCAACAACAAACATTACAATATTTATTGCATACACAGTATAGGAAATATTTATTCCTGTCAATGATTTGACAGCAATCCCGATACCTGAAGCACCACCTGTAATCAACCCAACCGGGGTAATAAAAGCACAGATTCCTAACGCTAAAATAAAATTACCGACAATAATAATCAGTGTTTCATAAATATGCTTCTTCACGATGTCGTCCTCCTTACAATGCTGATTTTAAATAGGCATATATAAATCCATCAAGATCCCCATCTAAAACAGCTTTGGGATTATTAGATTCATATCCACTACGATTATCTTTCACTAGCGAATACGGATGAAGTACATATGATCTAATTTGTGAACCCCATGCTATTTCTTTTTGCTCTCCTTTTAATTCTTTTAATTCACTAGCTTGTTTTTCCAGCATCAACTGATATAACTTGCTTTTTAACATTACCATTGCTTGTTCACGGTTTTGAATTTGACTTCGCTGGCTTTGACAGGTTACAACAATATTAGTAGGTAAATGTGTAATTCGAACTGCTGAATCAGTTTTGTTGATGTGTTGACCACCGGCTCCACTAGCTCGATAAGTATCTATTTTCAAGTCAGTACTTTGAATCTCAATTTCAATCTCGTTATTAAATTCGGGCATTACATCAACCGATGCGAACGAAGTATGACGGCGTTTTGCTGAATCAAAAGGTGATAAGCGCACTAAACGATGAACTCCCTTTTCTGCCTTTAAATGTCCATATACATTATCCCCTTTTATTAACATTGTAACCGATTTTATTCCTGCCACATCACCATCTAAATAATCTAAAACCTCGACTTTCCAGCCTTTATTAGCAGCATAACGTTGATACATCCTAAATAACATTTCTGCCCAGTCTTGACTCTCTGTTCCACCTGCCCCAGGATGAATTTCAACGATTGCGTTTAAATCGTCATGTTCACCAGACAATAACATCATTGTCTCAAATTTTGATAATTCTTTTTCAAAAACAGTATAATCACTTTCAAGAATTTCCTTAAATTCTTGATCCTCAGTATTCTTTACAAGCTCATATGTTTCATCTAAACTAGTTAATGTCGTTTCTAATAAATCATATTGATCAGTTGTTTTTTTCATCTTATTTAACTTATCATAAGTCACTTTAGCTTTATTAGCATCATCCCAAAATCCCTCTTGTAGTGTGATTACGGTGAGCCCCTCAATCTCTCGACGATATGCTTCAATATCAATTGATTGATAAAACTCCGTCATTAATAAATGGGCTTTAGTAAGCCCATTTTTAATTTCGTATAATTCCATTACTTAAATGTAAGTTCCATCTTTAGATGAGGGATAGTTTGTTCTACTTCACTACCAGGACGGATTCCCATATGGACAATATTACGAGAAATTGCATCTGCAATACTTGATGTCATTTGTTCAAACATGTAGAAAGCTTCTTCTGTATATTCAGCTAAAGGATCTTTTTGCGCATAAGCTCTTAAATAAATACCATTACGTAATTTAGTCATAGCATCAATATGATTGATCCAAGTATAGTCAATTACTCCTAAAAGAATACTTCTTTCATATTGTAATTTCTTTTCTGGCTCTAACTCTTTATTAAAACGACTAATATACTGATTGAAAACTAAATCCGTTAATGTTTCAATTAATTTTTGTGGATCTTTTTGTAATGCTTCACAGTTACTAGCTTCTACTTCAACTAATAACATATAGTTTTTAGCAACAAAATCAACAACTCCAGCAACATCTACAATATCATCTTTTCCATCATGTTTTGTAAATTGGCGGACAGTCATTTCTATTGCTTGATTAAACATTCCTTTAACGATAGCATCCAAATTTTCTTCAGACATAATATCATCACGCTCTTTATACATGATTTCACGTTGTTGACGCATTACATCATCATACTCAAGAATATGTTTACGAGAATCGAAGTTTTGACCTTCAACACGTTTTTGAGCACCTTCAATTGCTTTAGTAACCATTTTATTTTCAATTGCTTGATCATCTTCTAAATAATCTGTAAATGATTTTAATCTTTCTCCAGCGAAACGTTCCATTAAATCATCTTCAAATGATACATAGAAAACCGAATAACCAGGATCTCCTTGACGACCAGAACGTCCTCGCAACTGATTATCAATACGGCGAGATTCATGGCGTTCTGAACCAATTACTGCTAAACCGCCAATTTCAGCAACACCTTCACCTAATTTAATATCGGTACCGCGACCAGCCATGTTGGTGGCGATCGTTACCGCTCCACGTTGTCCAGCTTTTTCAATAATTTCAGCTTCTTTAGCATGATTTTTAGCGTTCAAAACGTTATGTCTTATTTTACGACGATCTAACATTTTTGATAATACTTCAGATGTTTCAACAGAAACAGTCCCAATCAAAATCGGTTGACCATATGAATTACGAGCTTCTACTTCTTCACATAAAGCTTTGAATTTATTAGCTCTAGTAGAATAAATCTTATCATTGCGATCATCACGAATAACTGGACGGTTAGTTGGAATCTCAATAACACGCATATTATAAATCAATCTAAATTCTTCTTCTTCAGTTTTAGCTGTTCCTGTCATCCCTGCTAATTTATTAAATAATCTAAAGAAATTTTGATAAGTAATTGTTGCTCTAGTTTCTGTTTCTTCTTTAATTGGAACACCTTCTTTAGCTTCGATTGCTTGATGTAATCCATCAGAATAAGCACGACCAGGCATAACACGACCTGTAAATTGGTCAATAATCATAATTTTTGCATTACGAATATCACGAGTACCATCTTCTGTAGCAACCATATATTCAACATCGCGAGTCATTGTATAGTTAGCTTTCAAAGCTTGATTAATATGATGCACTAATGCAGTATGTTGTGGGTCATATAGGTTATCCAACTTAAAACCTTTTTCAGCTTTAGCAATTCCATCAGGTGTTAAAGCAACCGTTTTACTTTCGATATCAACTTCATAATCTTTATCTTGTTTCAAAGATTTAACAAAACGGTCAGCTTGTAAATATAACGCTGCTGTATTTTTACGACCACCAGAAATAATTAATGGTGTTCTTGATTCATCGATTAAAATTGAATCGACCTCATCGACAAGGGCATAATTTAACCCTTTTACTAATACTTTATCCTCTAAACGAGTTACCATGTTATCTCTTAAATAATCAAATCCTAATTCGGCATTGGTTGTATACGTAACATCACACCCATGAGCTTCTTGTTTTTGTTCAGGTGTTAGCTCCCGTTTATTCAATCCAACTGTTAATCCCAAAAAGTTAAATACTTTGCCATTATTTACAGCATCACGTCCTGCTAAGTAATCATTAACAGTAACAACGTGAACACCATTACCAGTTAAAGCATTTAAATATACTGGAAAAATCGAAGTTAATGTTTTACCTTCACCAGTCTTCATCTCTGCAATATCACCTTCATGTAATGTGATACCACCCATCAACTGTACTTTGAAAGCTTTTAGGCCTAATTGGCGATAAGCAGCTTCACGAACTGTAGCATAGGCATCAATAATTATGTCATCAAGCGTTTTACCATTAGCTAGAGCCTCTTTGAAAATACTAGTTTGACCCGCTAATTCTTCATCACTCATCGCTGCATATTTTGATTCTAAAGCAATTACTTCGTCAGCCATTTTATCTAATTTTTTTAATTGTTTTCGTTCATCGTCAAAAACACCTTTAATTCTCCCAATAAAGCTTTTTTTTGTTGAATGTGGTGTTGTATTAAATGGAATTACTTCACCATTATAGATTCCTTGGAAATCTTCAACCTTTATATCTTCACCGGTTTGATCTTGCAAATCAACGATATTTGTTACTGCTTCAGGATTTAATCCCTCTTTTTCATTTTTCTTTTTTAACTCTTTTCTTATTTGCTCTTTTCTACTAGCCATGAAATACGCTCCTCTTTAATAGGTTTAGTCTACCGTATTATAACATTTAAATATATTATTTTAAAGTCCAAATTAAAAGACAAGGTTTTATCCCTTGTCTTAGATTTTAACAACATGTTTTGCTTGCATCCCACGGTCACTTTGATAAAGCTCAAATTCTACTAGTTCACCTTCATTTAAAGTCTTATACCCATCTTGAGTTATTTGACTATAATGAACAAATACATCTTTGCCTTCACCACGATCAATGAATCCAAAACCTTTTTCTGCGTTAAACCATTTCACTTTTCCTTGCATCTCATTCACCCCTTTAATAATATGGTCAATGTTAGTATATTATTATTGTTTTCAAAGATGAATTCATTTCACTCGACAAAGTTTGCCAATATAAGAATTTTGTTCTATTTTGATAGAACTGTTGTCGCGTCAAGTATAAATTCGGTAATCAAAGTCGATATATGCTCTATTTTCATTTAAAAAAAATAAAACTTTCTTGAAACAAATTTAGCATCAAGTTGAGACCCTTTTATTAGCATCTTGAGTTACAATATAAGTGGGTGATATAAGATGATTTGTCCACGATGTAAGAATCAAGATTCACAATATTTTTATACTTTCAAAAATATTACTTATTGCCGTAAGTGCGTTAAGATCGGTTCAACTTGTTTTTCTCCTTCACGATCACCTTCTATTATTAAGACAGTTGATTATCAGCTCGACTACGAATTAACACCATTACAAAATAATATTTCCAGACAATTACTTCAACGTTATCAGCAGCATCTCAACACTTCCCTTAAAGCGGTTTGTGGTGCCGGTAAAACAGAAATAACTTATGAGGTCATTAAATATGCACTAAACCAGGGGCAGCGAGTCTGCTTTACTACACCGCGAAAAGAACTAGTAATTGAATTAGCAAAGCGATTGCAAAGTCAATTCAAAAATATTTCAATAACTACTGTTTATGGCGGTCATAGTGAATTGGTAGATGGGCAATTTATTATTTGTACTACTCATCAGTTATATCGCTATCCCCAATATTTTGACTTATTAATTTTAGACGAATTGGATGCTTTCCCTTACGTAAATAACGAAGTCTTAATTGGTCTACTCCAAAACAGCATTAAAGGCAACTATATTTATATGTCTGCAACTCTAACCAATCAACCAGATTTATTAATGACCAAACGATATCATGGTTATCTTCTAGATGTTCCCAAGTGCTATCTAACTTCATCTTTGGTAATGTATCTTTGGGCAATTAAAAAAATTAGAGATTTTGTCAGAAAGAAAAAACCCGTACTTGTTTATGTTCCCACCATACAATTAACAAATACAGTTGCCCGCATCTTTAAACTGTTTAAACTTAAAAGTCATGCTATCAGCTCTAACACTAAAGATATTCAAAAATTTATAGAACGTCTTAGACATCATCAATTAGATGTTTTAGTTACAACGACTATTTTAGAGCGCGGCATCACCATCGATAATGTTCAAGTAATTATTTTATACGGCAATAATCGGATATATACAACTGCTACATTGATTCAAATATGTGGACGAGTAGGTCGTAAAACAGCACATCCCAGTGGAAGTATTAGTATTTTTACTCCATACAAGACCAGGGCAATTAAAGAGTGTCTCAAAACAATCAAGCAGGACAATGCTTAATCTGTTTTAATGATCTCAATAAATCACCTAGCTTATATCATCTTTATTATCATGCTACACTATGTTTTCATTGTCTTAACCAATTTTCAATCTATAATCGAACTCATGACTATCATGGTTACAAACTTACGATTTTATATTACTATAACGATTTCTTTAAACAATTGTTATTTCAATATAAAGGACAAGGTGATTATGCTTTAAAAGATGCTTTTTTGAATGCATATCCTCATTTTAAAACCAAATATCGGCGTCATCTCATCGCGCTTGTTCCCAGCAGCCAACAAGACGATCTAAGACGAGGTTTTAACCCAAATGAAATGATTGTAAGAAGTTTTAGTAATCATATTTTTACTGGTTTATACAAAAATTCCGCCTATAAACAGACCAGCCAAACTGATCGCAGTCAAGTAAGTCAGATTATCAAGATTAAAGATGGTCAGCGGTTATATAATCAAAATGTGATAATTTTTGATGATGTTATTACCTCAGGCAATACTATCATGACTTGTGCAAAAGTTATCAGTTCCTATCAGCCCAAAACAATTAGTATAATCGTTATGGCAAGTAATCAATTAGATAAATTATTTAAATAAATATTACACACTAAAACTTGTGTTTTACCACTAATAATATCGTTTTAAATAACCATTAAATATAGTGTAACGTAAATACTTTTCTACTTAAAGGGCAAGAAATTAAATTCTTGCCCTTTTATTCCTTATTTTTTAATCATATTTATCTTTAAGCAAAAAAAGTGGCTGCCCACTTATTTTTCTTCTAATGCCTTTTTATAATTATCCAAATCCAACTTAATCTTCTTTAACGTATTAAAGACCCAGTCAACTCGATCGTCAGGAATTGCTGATTTGTATAAATCTGCCAATTCATGATGGAACTGTTCATGAATAGCCAATGCTTCATGTCCCTTATCCGTTAACTTTAGATAATAAACTCGTTGGTCTTTACTTGATCTCTCTTTAACTAAAAAACCTTTTTCAACTATTTTCTTTACTGCTGTTGTCAATGTTCCCATCGTTACACTTAATGACTTAGCCACATTAGTCATTGAAGGAAATTCTACCTTATCCACTGCATCAAGGACATGAGTTTCACTCATCGATAATTCCTTAAATTTGCTCTTCTTGAGGTACAATTCTTGTATAACCATTGCTTCATTAAAAACATCAACTACTGTCTCGATTGCATCTGAGCGTTTGTCCATTCCTATCACCTCCTTAATTGTACAATATTTTGTCAATAATTGAAACATTTATTGTTTCTGCTTCAAAACAACCTTTGAATTTTACTACTAATCGTTCTATAATGTCCTAGGAATGGGGAGTAGATATGAAAAATAGATTAATTAAAACATTAAATATCAAAAGATTTAAATTAGTATTATTACTAGAAGGTTTGCTGGTCGGAATATTAGCGGGATTAGTAATTGTTGGATATCGAATTTGTTTAACTAATGGAGCTCTTTGGTTACAGCGAATTTTAGCCTATTGTAAACAATCAATATTCACAATAATTATCTGGTTTGTTATCCTATTTGTGATAGCACTAGTTGTCACAAAATTACTCGATTGGGAATCATTAATTTCTGGAAGCGGGATTCCACAGCTTGAAGGAGAATTGGCAGGTAAGATTGATGCCAAATGGTGGCGAGTTTTGATTGCTAAATTTTTTGGTGGTTTCTTAGCTAATTTTTCTGGTTTAGCCCTTGGTCGTGAAGGTCCTTCAATTCAATTAGGGGCAATGGTTGGTAAAGGAATTGGTAAAGTTTTAAAACGTGGTAAGACTGAGGAACGCTATTTACTTACTTGTGGTGCCAGTGCCGGATTAGCAGCTGCTTTTCATGCCCCGCTGGCAGGAGTAATGTTTGCCCTTGAAGAAGTACATAAACATTTTTCTGCCCCACTATTGATTTCAGTGATGACCTCATCAATTGCCGCCGATTACCTTATGAGTTCTATTTTAGGAATGGCTCCTGTATTTTCTTTCAATATTCATGGAACTCTGCCTACCCAATACTATTGGATGGTTATTATTTTAGGAATCATTTTAGGGCTGCTTGGCGCTTTTTATAATAAAGCCTTACTATTTGTTCAAAGCCTCTATAATCACTCAAAGCATTTAAATAACTATACTAAATTATTAATACCTTTTATTTTGGCAGGAATTTTAGGATTCACTGTTCCTCAGCTATTAGGTAGTGGCGATACTTTGGTCGACTTATTAATCGAAGGAAAATTAACAATGTCCTTAATTCTTCTTTTGCTGGCAGGGAAATTCTTATTTGCAATTACCTGCTTTGGCTCAGGAGCTCCAGGTGGAATTTTCTTCCCACTATTAGTAATTGGCTGTTTGATTGGTGGTGCTTTTGCTAATATCTCCGTCGATTACTTAGGTTTAGATCCTATTTATATTAATAATTTTATTCTACTGGCTATGGCTGGTTATTTTACTGCAATTGTAAGGGCTCCAGTGACAGGAATTATTCTGATTTTTGAAATGACAGGTTCTTTAAATCACCTCTTATCAATTGCTATTGTTACTATCGTTGCTTATGTTGTTGCCGATTTATTAAAATCTAAACCAATTTACGAAAGTTTGTTAGAAAATTTATTAAAGAAAAGAAGTCTTCCAACTCCACAGGGAGTTGGAGAAAAAGTATTATTAGATTTTATGATTTTACATAATTCTCCATTGGATAATCATTTAGTTAAAGAAATTCAATGGCCTAATCACTGCTTGATTGTTTCACTTAGACGTGATGGACAAGAATTCATTCCCCATGGTGACACTTATTTAAAAGCCAGTGATAGTATTATTGTCATGTGTGATAAAATAGATGAAAGCTATATTTATGATACTCTTTCAGCTCTAACAACTGAACAAATTTAATTAATAAAAGATAGTTATAAAATAAAGCGTGAAATCTAAATTAAATGATTTCACGCTAATTTACTATCTCTATTTTTTATTGTCCCAATAATATGACGTGCTACGATGATTCCGTTTGCTCCTGCCTGAGCCAGCCCTCTTGTTAATCCGGCTCCATCACCTGCTACAT
>ENA-OWPJ01000735-OWPJ01000735.1-human-gut-metagenome-genome-assembly--contig:-NODE-735-length-23145-cov-3.60039_pt1 | contig 23145 bp, 18 predicted proteins | sample MGYA00248264_ERZ651846 | MGnify/ENA primary metagenome ERZ651846 (study PRJEB26924, sample SAMEA4378271) | human gut metagenome | biome: human gut; feature: human-associated habitat; material: faeces...
GGAATGATTGAATATATGATGTATTGGATTTTGACATTCCCTATTTTAATTTATACCGCAAAGTATGGTGTAAAGAATGCAATGGTGCCAAGTGTCTGTATGTTGATTTTAAGCTTTATGCTGAGTGTGCCTACCACTATCTTTTATATGTTCAGCTGTATTGTAACTGGTATGGTTTATGGCGGTGGGATAAGAAAAGAATGGAAGAATGGAACGCTGATGTTCTGGACGTTTCTTTTTACACTGTTTTCTTATTTGATCACTTTTGTTTTATTTGCCTCTATTTTTGGATATGATCCATCGGAAGATGTAGAAATTGCCAATATGTTATTATCCATGTTTCACTTGGATGTTGGCTTTAATATCGCAAAAGTCATATCCATCATCAGTATTTTATCAACGTTACTAATGAGTATTCTACAAACGATGTGTATTCATATGCTGGGAAATGTAATGTTAAAACGCTTTAAAATTAAGGTGCGCCCAATGAAGCCACTTTATGAATTAAAGGTGCCAAAAATCATAGGATTCATAATAATTGTTATTTGGCTACTATTTTATATGCAAAATGTGATAAAATTAAACCAAGAACTTTTAAATGTTCTGTTCGCATGTTATCTATGTGCAATGGTGTTTGCGATTGGCTATGGTGCATTGGCCTTGATGTGGTTGATTGTATTGCTTCGTAAACGTGCTGCTGTGTTTCTTGTCATGATTGCTATATTTGTTCCATACGTGAATTTTGTAGTGGCATGCATTGGCGTATTGGACATGTTATTAGATTTGAAACAGAAAATGAGTGAGGTGTTATTACATGGATCGCTTAGAAAATTTTAAGGTACAAATCGCTATTATTGTGATATTACAGATTCTGGCATTGATATCGTTATATTCTGTAGGGTTTAATGATATCAATATGGTGCCAATGGTAGTAATGTTAGTATTGAATATCGCTATTATCGTCTGGATCATGGTAAAATTTCAAAAGGATAGAGAACAACGAGATATTGATATCTCAAGAATTTTAGGGCATGATGCTAAAGATGCATTGTTATTTGGTGAAGTAGGAATTATTACCTATGATGAACAATATAATGCCACATGGATCAATGACTTTTTGGAAGAAAGAAAAATTGATGTCGTTGGAAAAAAACTTTCCAGCTGGATTGCGGAAATCACGGATTTATTTACTGGTGATGTAGATGTGATTACCGCAACGGATGATGATCATGTATATGAAATTACCCGAAAAGAAAATGCGCAGGTATTGTATGTCCGTGATATTACAGAATATGCTGTATTGAAAAAACGCTTTGAATCTGATGGTGTTGTGGCTGGTTTATTACAATTGGATAACTATATGGAAATCCAGCAGTATGTGGATGAAGGCAAAATGGCACAAATCAACTTACAGCTGCGTCAGCCATGTGTGGAATGGGCAAATAAATACGGCATGTTTATTCGTCGTTTGAGAAGTGATCGTTTTCTGGTTATCTTAAATGAACGGATTTTTGCGCAGGTTGTAAAAGATCGTTTTTCGATATTAAATACAATAAGAAAAAATGCAGAAGAAATAGATGTATCCATCACATTAAGTATGTCATTTGCTCGTGGTACAGATGATTATCAGCTATTAGATACCATGGTAAATGATTTGCTGGAGCTTGCACAAAGTCGTGGTGGAGATCAGGCTGCTGTTAAGAAATATGGAGAAAGTGTCAAATACTTTGGCGGTAATAGTGAAGCAAGTGAAAAACGTAGTAAAGTGCGTGTACGTGTTATGGCACAGGCAATCAAAGAAGCGATAATGGAAAGTAAACGTGTATTTGTGGTTGGACATTCCAATATGGATTTTGACTGTATGGGCAGTGCATTATGTATGTCACGTATCGCAAGTGCTTATGGAAAAGAATGTTACGTGGTTAGTAAAAGCGGTGGTATGGAGCCACAGTTGAAAGAAGCATTTACTGCTTTGGAAGATGAATTAGATTCCCGTCATCGTTTTATCGAAGATGAAGAAGCCACAAAATTGATTGGAGATGGTGATCTGGTCATTGCGGTGGATCATCATAACCCAAAACAAACTGGAGCACCAATGACTGTCATGTCCGCAAAACGTATTATTGTGATTGACCATCATCGTCGAAGTGAAGATTTTATTGGAAACCCACTTCTTGTCTATGTGGAAACCAGTGCCAGTTCTGTAAGTGAACTTGCAACAGAGCTTTTGCCATATCAGACAAATAAGGTGAATATATCAGAAAGTGAAGCTACGATTATGTATAATGGTATCTTGGTTGATACCAATCGCTTTAGAATGCGTACAGGAAGTCGTACCTTTGAAGCCGTTGCTTATCTGAAAAAGATTGGCGCAGACAGTATGAAAGCCGAAAACATGTTAAAAGAGGACTATGATGATTTTGAAGCAAAAACCTCTATCATGAACTGGTCTGAAAAATACCGTGGAAATATGATTATTGCGGCTGTTAATGACAATACGATAGAAGATCGTACCATGATGTCACAGGCGGCGGATTCTTTATTAAATATCAAAGGTATTGAGGCAAGCTTTGTCATTGCCAATATCAAAGATAACAAAGTTGCTGTTTCTGCACGCAGTAAAGGTGAAATCAATGTGCAGGTCATTATGGAAAAAATGCATGGTGGTGGACATTTCTCTGCTGCAGCATTGCAACGTGATGATACCAGTGTTGCGGCAGTAGATGATGAACTACGCGCAATGATTGATGAATATATAGAAGAAAACAAGGAGGATACAACAGATGAAAGTAATACTACTAAGTGATGTAAAAAAGGTTGGTAAAAAAGGAGATATTGTAGAGGTCAGTGATGGCTATGGCAGAAACTTCCTGTTAAACAAAAAACTGGCTGTTTTGGCCACAAAGAAAAGTATGGAAATCTTAGATGAAGAGAATCTTCAACATGATTTAAAAGAAAAACAGCTGGAATCAGAGGCTGAAGAACTAAAAAAAGAATTAAGTAAAATCGTTTTAGAATTCCATGTAAAAACGGGAGAAGGCGGCAGAGTTTTTGGAAGTGTATCCACAAAACAGATTGTTGCCCAGTTGCATGATAAATATGGTATCAAAGTAGAAAAACGTAAAGTTATCGACAATGAACCAATTTCTAATTTAGGATATACCGATGTAAAAGTTGATTTATATAAAAACAAAGTCATTGGTGTGATTCGTGTTCATGTCAATGGATAGGAGGAAACCATGAGTAAAGAACTGCCACACAGTAATGAGGCGGAACAATCCATATTAGGCGCCATGATGGTGTATCCCAATGTTGCGGGTGTCGTGTATGATCAAGGACTTGTGGCAGAGGATTTCTATCTGGATATCCACCAGAGAATCTTTCGTTGTATGTTAGATATTGTGGATATGGGAAAACCGGTGGATGTAACGACCGTCATTACCCGTTTACAAGATACAGATCAATTGAATTTAGTCGGAGGTGCTGATTATATCATCAAATTAAGTGATACAGCGATCTCCAGTACCAATAGTGTTTACTATATTGAAATGATTAAAAGCCGTGCCCATTTACGGCGCTTGATTGAAACAGCACAGGTGATTGCGGAAGACAGTTTTGATACCAGTGAAAGCCTTGATGTTATCATGGATAACGCAGAGCGTGAAATATTAAATGTCACAAGAAGCCGTAAAGCAACGGATTTCAAAAGCAGCCGTGATGTCATCAGTGGTGTAATGCAGGAATTGATCAAACTTCGTTCTTCAGATAATCGTGTAACTGGAATCAAAACCGGCTATGATGACCTGGATCGATTGACCAATGGTTTTCAGCGTGGTGATTTGATTATTTTAGCGGCTCGTCCTGCGATGGGAAAAACTGCATTTGCGTTAAACTTGGCGCTAAATGCATCCTTCTATAATCCAGGTGCGATTGCGGTATTCTCACTGGAAATGCCTGCGGAAGCCTTGATGAAACGTATATTAAGCGCAAAAAGTGCAGTCGAATCTAGTAAACTTCGAAGTGGGAACATTCTGGATGAAGAATTTAATAAACTGAATGAATCTGCCAACGAACTGATGGCATGTAAACTGTTTATCGATGATTCCAGTAATATCAAAATATCTGAGATATTCTCTAAATGTCGTAAATTAAAAAGCGAACATGGTCTGGATCTTGTGGTCCTTCAGCTGATATCAGGAAGCGGCAGAGGTGGATCGGATAATCGTCAACAGGAAATCTCAGAAATTTCACGTTCTTTAAAAGGGCTTGCCAGAGAGATGGAATGTCCCGTTATATCATTATCACAGTTATCACGTAGTGTAGAAACAAGACCTGATAAACATCCAATGCTGTCAGACCTTCGTGAATCCGGAGCCATCGAGCAGGATGCCGATATCGTTATGTTTTTATACCGTGAAGAATACTACAATAAAGACAAAAATGAAGCGGCTGAAAATGTGACAGAGCCTACCGATGTGGAAATCGCCAAGCATCGTAATGGGGCAACTGCCAGAATCCAGCTGGCATTTCAAAAAAACATTTCCGCATTTTTCAACATGGCGAAGATTTAGAAAGTTGGTTACCTTATGAAATTTGCATTATTGGCCAGTGGCTCCAAAGGAAACTGCTGCCTGATTAAACATAACGACACAAAAATCGTCATCGACTGTGGCACGACCAAACGATATCTGAAAGGATGCTTTGAACGCATTCAATATGATCCCACCCAGTCTGATGCGATATTGATTACACATACACACAGTGATCATGTATCCCAGATGAAGATGTTCAATGATATTCATACTTACGCAACACAAAATATTGAAACAGAGCATCTTCATGGGATTGCCCCTTATGATACACTGGATATCAAAGATTTCCACATTACCGTTTTACCAATGAGTCATGATTGTGAAGGAACTGTTGGTTATGTGATAGAATGTGAGAATGAAAAAATGGTTTATGTGACTGATACGGGGTATATTAAAGAAGAAGTAAAAGATTATATCAAGGACGCTGATTATTATATATTTGAAAGTAATCATGATATAGAGATGTTGATGCAAACCAATCGCCCTGTATATATCAAACAGCGAATCATCAATGACTATGGGCATTTATGCAACGATGACAGTGCGAATGTTTTATGTGATGTGATTGGAAACAACACCAAAGAAATTATACTAGCCCATATTTCTCAAGAAGGAAATACACGGGAGCTGGCATTAAATACACTGATATCTCATTTGGATAAAAAACAAATCCATCATGATCAGATGAAGTTATATCCTGCAGATCAGTTTTCTATTTATGTTGGAGGAAAGGGTGCGAAATAAGCATGAAAAAAACACTAACATTTTTGGTAGTCATGTTGTTGGGCTGGAATATTGTGATCAGTATTCAGCTGTATCGAGTTTCCACAGATAAAAGTAGTAATCAGATTCAGACAACCACAACACAGGGGAATGTACAACAGGCAAGAGTGGAAATCAATAATGATGTAACGGAGCTTGTACAAAAATGTGAAAACAAGGTTGTGACTGTAACAGCAACACTTCGCAATCGTTCCATCGGAAGTGGTAGTGGCGCAATCTATCGGGTTGATGGAAAAGATGTATATATTATTACCAACAACCATGTAGTTTCTGATGGAGATGGCGCAATTGTCACATTTGCGAATGGGAAAGAAATAAAAGCAGAAATCAAAGGACTAGATGAAGTCATGGATTTGGCATTATTGAAGGTCACAGTTGATTTTGATGCGGAAGCCTTTACGATGGCAGATAGCTCGTTGGTGAAAAAAGGGGAATACGTCATCGCTATGGGAAGTCCTCTTGGAATCGAATATCAGGGAAGTGTTTCTGGTGGCTTAATTTCCGGTGTAGATCGTCACATGGAGGTAGATACCGATAACAATGGTGTCGCAGACTTTGATGTATCCGTTCTTCAAACAGATGCAGCTATCAATCCTGGCAACAGTGGAGGTCCACTCATCAATATGGCAGGGGAACTGATTGGTATCAATTCTATGAAAATCAGTGCAGAAGAAGTGGAAGGCTTTGGCTTTGCGCTACCAATCAATGAAGTATTGCCTGTCATTACCCAGTTAGAAAAGGAAGGTAAAGTTATTCGTCCTATTTTGGGTATTTCTGTACAGGAAATTGCACAGTTAACAAGCTTTGAACGCAGCTATTTTGATATCGATAAAGATATTGATAGTGGCTTGTATATCATGAAAGTAACATCAGGCTCACCAGCAAGTAAATCGGGTATAAAGAGTGGGGATGTCTTAGTGAAATTTGATGGCAAAGCTTGTACCGATTTCAAAACATTCCGTACGCTTTTATATAGTAAAAATGTTGGCGATGAAGCAATCCTGACCATTAATCGAAGTGGTAAGGAAAAAGAAATTAAAGTAACATTAGAGTAAAAAGAAGGAAGTATGGTTTCTATTCAAGAACATACTTCTTTTTTTTGATTGTGATGGTTTGGGTGTTAGATGAGTTTATATCTTTGTCATAAATTATTTATGATACTTTATATTTCATTCATAATCAAAATTTTCTTAATTAAAGGAGTAAGTCATAATGAAACAGGTAATTCTTTATGGATATTTTTCAAGTATTCATGTAAAATAAAAGGACGAGGTTTATCGGAGGTGAAGTTATGTCACTATTTGAAAAGATGGATGCATCTTTTTTTACGATACTGGTGTCAAAAAATAAAGATAGGTATGTGGATTTATTATTAGAAATCCATGATTGTATATATCGAAATCAAACAATGAGTATGGAACGTTCCCTGCTTGTGGATTTATTAGAAGAATACGTGAAAGACCGTGAAATATCGTTAGATTTTAAAGAGGAAGAAGAGTATGCGCAAATAGAAACAGAACTTAGGCAGGAAAAGGATACGTATGGAAAAGATATCCAGTTTTTATTGCGCCTGTTTGAAAAACATGGCTGGATCAATGTAGATTTACATATGGATACGATGAAGAAAATGGTGTCTTTGCCTTATCACAGCCGCGTATTTATCACATTTGTGAATGATATTATCAAAGAGCGTGAACAGATTGGATATATGATTCGTATTCATGCGTCTTTAAAAGATATGGAAGATCCAATGAAAATTGAGGACAGCTATCAGCATATCCGTAATGCCTATGCAGATTTTAAAGAGCTAATCTTAACACTTGAACAGACCAATGCCAGAATCCGTGATTATTATGCCATTCAGGTGAAAAAAGTATCGACGAAAATATATCATGATTTCTTTGATGTATACTATGGGGATATTGTGGAAGGATATGTGTTCCCAACACTTGTAGAGGATAGTTTAAAACGTTTTAAAAATCCAGTTGCCAATATATTGGAAACACTGCTTCATGATGAAACATTAAAGGAAAAAATCATTGACAGTGCTACCAGTCATTATCGAGTAAATGGCCGTGATCATGCGAAAAAATCAATTGAGTCTATGTTATATGCGATGTATAACGATTTAAATATTGTGGAAAATCTGACAGCTCAGCTTGTAAATAGTGATGCAAGTTATCGTCGACTTGCGAAACAGAAAATTATGTATTTATGTAATAGTGATCAAGGCTTAAAAGGAAAACTTGTGGAACTGATTCATCATATGAAGGAAGAACCACAAATTACCTCAGATATGATTTCACAGACCATGAATATTCAAAAGACACAATATATACCAAAGAATGAGGTGTATTCCTTCGCCAAACGTAAACGTAAACAAAGCGAAGATATCATGCGTTTCACCTTTGATGAAGAAGCACCTGATCAAAGCCAGCTGGAAGAAAAAATAGGCTTAGATCGTTATGAACGCTTCACAAAAGAAAAAGTGGCGGCTTATTATAAAGATAAATTAAAAGATCAGTCTGCCGGTAAATTAAAGGATATCGGGGTAAAAGATATGGATGATTATATACGATCTATTCTGATTTATGTCTATGGACGAGATCGAAAGATGGATATAGAGGCTACACTTCTGCCAAATGAAACACAAGGTATTGAAGAAGGTAACTTCCACTATCCAAATCTATTAATAAGAAAGAAGGGCGATTCATGAAAGTAGAAACATTAATGGAAAATCAACGTGAAGAATTTTCACGTATCGTGAATATTTTATTAGCTGAAAATTGTGTTTATCAGTACAATAAAATCAAGAATTTTGAGAAAAAAGAACGCAATGAGGACTATACATTTATTTCAGATCATTGGGAATACTTTGATGAATATTTACGATATGCAGGATGGATCCTTCAAAAAGATCGTTCTTCCTATATGGGGATGATTTATATCACAAATGAGCGGGAAGACTGTGCATGTAAATATCAGTTGAATATGTTGGAAACGATGTTCCTATTGATTTTACGTAATTATTATGAAGAAAAAATGCTGGAATTAGATGCCTCCTTAACGATACGTATCACAACCAATGAACTGCTTCGATTGTTGGTGGATGTATTTGCGCTTGTGTCCTCAAAACCATCTTCTACCATGATTTCTTCTGCGATCATGACGTTACAAAGATTGAATGTGGTACAGCGATATCACGTTGAGGAAGAGGAATATCTGTGGGTTTTACCATATATCACTTGTGTATTAACTCCAGAGCATATAGATCATATCTTAAAGAATATACATAACGAGGAAGAAGGTGATGAAGATGAAACTGAAGAAAATGCTATTGATTAACTGGCTGTACTATGAGAAAGTCATGTTAGATTTTGATGATATCGTATTTTTAAGTGGAAAAACCGGTGAAGGAAAATCTGCGCTGATTGATGCGATGCAGATCGTCATATTAGGAAAAACAGATAAATCTTTATTTAATAAATCCGCCAATGATAAAACCACACGAGATTTGATGGGATATCTGAAAGGAAAGTATAAAAACGGTACCTATAAACGAGATAAAGGCTTCTTCAGTTCTCATCTTTGTATGCAATTTGAAGATGAAAAAGGTCAGACATATTGCTTTGGTATCGTCTTTGATTGCGAAGGTGCCACAAGAAATGAAATGGATTATCGTTTCTATATGATGAATCATCCAATTCCTGAACATGAATTTGTGGAAAGTGATGGATTGCTGGATCATGAAAAACGAGTATATGATATCCGCCGCATGAAAAAGTTTTTAGACAGCTTTTCTGATCGAGGATGCCGTATGTTTACGACCAATACCGATTATCGTAATTACTTTAAACAACGTATGATGATCAAAGATGAACGTTTCTTTGATGTATTTAAAATGGCAGTTGCCTATACACCAATGATGAATATATCAGAGTTTATCGTAAAAAATATCTGTCAGGAAGAAGAAGATTTAAATCTGGAAGAAATGCAGGAAGAAATTCAGGATTATCGCCAGATGAAGGAACAATTAGAAACTGTACAATCTAAGAAGGAGCAACTACAGATCATTCATGATAAATATATGGATATCCTGCAGGATAAAGAACGCTTTGATACTTTAGCGATAGAACAACAAGCCATAAACTATCAAATGATGGTATTGGAGCATGAACAGGTGGTTGCATCTTATCATCAACACAATGAAGAATTTCAGACACTAAAACAACAACGTGCACAAAGTGCTGCAGAATATGAGGTAGTAGAAAAACAGCTGGAAGAAATAAAAGATAAGCGTAAAGATAATGCTGCGGATATTTTGGAACGTAAAATTCAAAACTGTCAGAATCAATGGGATATTCACCATGAGGATGTCAGTGTTGTGAGTGAGCAGTTAATCCAGAAGGGCAAAGATCTGGATGAACAGCTGGAAACTTTAGAAGATATTGAAGATGAGGAGCTGCTTGCATTAGAAGAAGGAATTTCATCAACACAGCGTTTAATGGTCAGAAAGTCCATCAATCAGGTGGAACATCTGGAACGTTTTGATTTAGATGAATATAAGACACTTTATGAAAATCTGCAAAACATAGATGAACATGTTGTAAATTGTAGAAGTAATCTGAAAAATGCATTGGTAAAACAACAGGAAGAAATGAAAGAGCTGCTAGTGAAGAAACAAAAGCTGGAAAATGGAAAGAAACCATATTCTAAACAACTTCTTTTATTCAAAGAAGAACTACAAAAACGTTTATCCATGTTGCATCAAAAAGAAATTTCAGTAACCATATTGGCAGACCATATTACCATCAAAGATGAAACATGGCGAAATGCAATTGAAGGATACATCCGTAATCAAAAATTAAATCTGATTGTAGATGAAGCATACTTTATGGATGCCTATCGAATGTATCGTTCTATGAAAAATGAATTAGATATTCATACATATTCCATTGTCGATCAGGCTAAAGCAAAACCAGGACCTGACTTAGATACAACCACCTTATATGATCATGTGGAAGTCGATCGTGAAGATTTAAAGCCGTATGTGAAATACTTGTTGGGAAGAGTCGCATGTTGTGAAAAGGAAGCAGATATTCGTAAATATCACACCAGCATTACACCAGATTGTATGTTGTATAGTGGCTATGCGATTTCTCATATGAATCCCAACCATTATAAAATCCCATTTATCGGGGCGGATTCCCTTGAAAAACAATTGATTGAAGTTGAACGTGAAATAAAAGAAAACCAACAACACGAAGCACAATTACAACAGCTTTATGATATCGTGAAGGATATTCATATTGCGTATGTTATCAATGATGATTTTATCCGTCAGGTAGAAGCCGCTATGACAAAGGCCGAACAAATGAATGCTTTGGAAAAAGAAATGAAAGAGCTGAAAGATGCGATGACGCCACAGTCTTTACAAGAATTAATGGATATTGATGAACAAATTAAGGCTACGCAAAAAGAAAGAAATCGTATTTATGGTATCCAGGTAGAACAGGGAAGCAATGCCAAACAACTAGAAAAAGAAATTACCAGCGATAACAAACGTATGCAGGAATTAGAAGAACGTTTGAAACAGAGTGAAAAACCAGTTTATGGTATCCCTGATAGTATCGCAAATATTAAAGAACTGGATAAAATGATACAAAGAAAACAACAGATAGATAGTCAGTATAAGCATCTGGAAAATTCTTTAGGTATTGATCAGATGGAATTAAAGAGCCAAAAGGAACAATATAATCTGATGTTTCGCATTCATTTAGATCCATCCTTTGCGAGTGAAGATTATGAACGAGAATATGAGAAGTTTGCGCAGAATGTGGTAGAAGGATATATAGAGAAATGTCATCTTGCTGAACAGAAAGCATATGAATGTTTCCAAAACAATTTCTTTAATGCCTTAAACAGTAAGATTGAAAATGTAAAAATGCAAATCGACCGATTAAATCGTTCTATCAAACGTCATCAGTTTGGCCGCTCTCAATATGAATTCGTTTGTACCTGTAACGAAGATTATCGTGAATACTATAATCTGATTACCAACAAAGAATTAAATGGTCATAACTTATTAAATACGCATGTGTATGAAGAAAATGAAGAATTAATACGGGAATTGTTTGATAAAATATCCGCATTATCATCTTTAAATGATCCTAAGGCATATCATGAATTAGAAAAAGAAGTGAAGATGTTATCACGCTTTACGACCTATCTGAAATTTGATATTCTAGAGAATGGAAATTCGCTTGGAAAGACCATCGGATCAAGTTCAGGTGGAGAAACACAAACACCATTTTATGTGGCTGTTTTAGTATCATTATTTAGTGTTTATGATGGACCAGCAGGTGGCTTACAATTAGCTGTATTTGATGAGGCCTTTGATAAGATGGATAATGAGCGAATTGAGGAATGTATCAATCTATTGAAGTCTTTAGGCTTTCAGGCAATCATTGTTACACCAACCGATAAAATCTCTAATTTAAGCAGAGTGGCGGATATGACGTTGATTGCGACAAGTGATGAACGTAACCATCAACGTGTATCTACCGTAACCAAATGGACCCAGAAAGAGGCAATACATGAGCAAGCATCAGAAGCAGTTATTGGATAAACTGATTCAGAAGTACGAAAACAGTGCCCATGCCAATCCCAATAAAGATAACAGTAAGCGTCGAATCATGTTTCATTTGAAAAGCTATCATGCATATGATGTACAGGATTTTGATAGTGTGGAAGAAATCAATGCGGATATGGAAGAACTGCAAAACAAAGGATATATTCAAATTGTGTATGATCAAGAACATACCAACCATATGAAAACCATCATATTAAATCTGGAGCATGTGAATGATATCTATCAGGAATACTATGGTAAACAATCGAAAAATGATGAAGCGCAACAATTATCACAATTACTTCATGACTATCAGGAAAAGATAAAAACTCCATGGATACAATCATTTATTCAGGATGAACAAGCATATCTTGTAAAAAATGGAACTTTGCATAAATATGTGGGAAAAGATATGGAGCATATCAAACAGCTTTTTATGGTACTTGACTATATTGATGAAGGGCGAAATAACTTTATGCGTGCGATGTCCAATGCTCTCTTTCATGATACCAAGTACTTTGAAAATGAACTAAAAAGTAGCTTCTTATCACTGATTCATCGATATGAACCTAATTATCTTATGGCAAAAGCAGATGATTATGAAATGCGGGAAAGTGAGATATTTCGCAGTCTTGGATTTCAATTATATCCAGAGGAATTTGCATGGTGTGCGCCTATTCAACTCTATTTAAAAGATGGTACTTGTATCGATACAACCCCATTTCAAAAAGGGTTTATCCTAAATGGAGATATGCTTTCTGATATAGAACATATGGAAATACAGGCAAAGCGTTTGGTGCTGATTGAAAATAAAGCGAATTATTATAGCCGTATCAAAGAAAAACGACCAGATGAAGCAATCGTATTTGCAGGTGGTCATTTTAGTCCTGTTAGAAAACAATTATATGAATGTATGCGGGAAGGATTTCATGGAGAAATATATTTATCCTCCGATATCGATTTAGGTGGATTTTTGATGTTTGCACGATTAAAAGAGGAAGTATTTCCTAATTTAAAGCCTTATCATATGTCACTTGATATTTATGAAAAATATTTGAAATATGCAAGAAGTGTGGATGAAGCCTATCTTGATAAGATAGAAAAAGCACGAGATCGTGAAGATTTGACAATCTTTCATGATGTAATGGATGCGATTTTAAAGCATAGAAAAGCACTTGAACAAGAAGCGATGATTATAAAGTCGTGAAGTTTTAGAATAAATCAGACTTGCCGATAAGGCAGGTCTTTTCTTTTTTATAAACATAAAAATAATTCTTAGAAAAGTTTTAAGAATTATGAGCGTTTTAGTTGTATAAGCGCTTACATATATGTTATCCTATCGGTGTAAGAGGCATAGAACCTAAAAAGCGAGTAGCTGAAAGAACATCGTCATCATAGGTTAAGGTAAAAAGAGGAGGTATACGTTGATGAATTATGTAACAACACAACAACAGGAAGAATTACGTGCCAAAATCCGTGAGTTTGCGGAAACAGAAGTGAAACCAATCGCATTTATGCTGGATAAGGAAAATGAATTTCCTACGGAAGCAATCAAAAAACTTGGCAAAATGGGTCTAATGGGTATTCCATATCCTAAAGAATATGGAGGAGCTGGCTTAGATGTTGGAAGTTATGCAATTGCAGTAGAAGAATTGAGTCGTGTAGATGGTGGCACAGGGGTTATCCTATCTGCCCATGTATCATTAGGAAGCTGGCCAATCTTTGCATTTGGTACAGAAGAACAAAAACAAAAATATCTAGTACCACTTGCCAAAGGTGAAAAAATTGGTGCTTTTGGTTTAACAGAACCAAACGCTGGAAGTGATGCTGGTGGTACAGAAACAACAGCCGTATTACAAGGTGATCATTATATCTTGAATGGTAATAAAATCTTTATCACCAATGCGCCAAAAGCCGATACGTATGTGGTATTTGCGGTTACGACACCAAATATCGGCACAAAGGGAATCAGCGCTTTTATTGTGGAAAAAGGCTGGGAAGGATTTACATTTGGCGATCACTATGACAAGATGGGCATTCGTTCATCATCAACAGCAGAATTGATCTTCAATGATGTGAAGGTGCCAAAAGAAAACCTACTTGGTAAAGAAGGTCAGGGCTTTAAAATCGCAATGGCAACTTTGGATGGAGGACGTATTGGTATCGCATCTCAGGCTTTAGGTATTGCACAGGGTGCATTTGAACATGCGGTAGAATATGCGAAAGAACGTGAACAGTTTGGAAAACCAATTGCCCAGCAACAAATCATTTCCTTTAAGATTGCGGATATGGCTACCAAGCTTCGCTGTGCAAGATTCTTAGTATATAGCGCCGCAGAATTAAAAGAACATCATGAACCATATGGTATGGAATCTGCCATGGCAAAACAATATGCTTCTGATATCTGTTTAGAGGTTGTCAATGATGCATTACAGGTATTTGGAGGCAGTGGATATTTGAAGGGTATGGAAGTAGAACGTGCATATCGTGACGCAAAAATTTGTACAATTTATGAAGGTACCAATGAAATCCAGCGTGTGGTTATCGCATCACATATCTTAGGTAAACCTAAAAAGAAAGATCGTGCTGCCACAAAAGCAGCTCCAACAGGCATTACTGGTATGCGTAAGAAAATGATTTTTAAAGATGGCAGCGCAGAAGAAAAAGTCGCAAAATTAGTGGAATCATTAAAAGCTGATGGTTATGATTTCACAGTTGGTATTCCACTAGATACACCAATTACACAGGCTGAACGTGTTGTCAGTGCCGGAAAAGGTATTGGATCAAAAGAAAATATGAAATTAATTGAAGCACTGGCAAAACAGGCAGGTGCAGCTATTGGATCATCAAGACCAGTTGCGGAAACATTAAAATATGTGCCAATTGATCGTTATGTGGGTATGTCAGGACAAAAATTCAGTGGCAATCTGTATATCGCATGTGGTATCTCAGGTGCCAGTCAGCATTTAAAAGGTATCAAAGATGCGACAACCATTGTGGCAATCAATACCAATAAAAATGCACCAATCTTTAAGAATGCCGATTATGGTATTGTTGGAGATGTCAATGAAATTCTGCCATTATTAACTGCTGCATTAGATAATGGAAAGCCAAAGAAGGCAGCACCACCAATGGTAAAAATGAAGAAACCATTTATCAAAAAAGATGCATTGCCATACAAACTGCATGTTTGCAATGGATGTGGATATGAATATGATGCAATGTTAGGTGATCCGGAAGCAGATATCGCACCAGGTACACCATTTGAACAATTGCCAGAAGACTGGATTTGCCCAGAATGTGGGGAAGCAAAAGGCCAGTTTATAGAAGAGTAGGAGGAAAAATCAATGGAATGCGTAAGAAAAGTATGTGATGATTTATATTGGGTAGGTGGAAATGACCATCGACTTGCGTTATTTGAAAATATTCATCCAATTCCAAGAGGTGTTTCCTATAACTCCTATCTTCTTTTGGATGAAAAAACAGTGCTGTTTGATACAGTTGATTGGTCTATTGGGCGCCAGTTCTTAGAAAATGTAGCAGCTGTATTAAAAGGACGAGATCTGGATTATCTGATTATTAATCATATGGAACCAGACCATGCGGCAAGTATAGAAGAAATCCTGTTGCGTTATCCAAATGTTACCGTGATTTCTACAGAAAAAGGCTTCCTGTTAATGCGCCAGTTTGGCTTTGATGTGGAAAAAATGGAAGAAGTAAAAGAAGGCGATACCAGATGTTTTGGTACACATACGATTACATTCGTAGAAGCACCTATGGTACACTGGCCAGAAGCCATGGTAAGCTTTGATATTACCAATGGTGTATTATTCTCCGCTGATGCCTTTGGCTCATTCGGTGCCTTAGATGGCAAGCTGTTTAATGATGAAGTGAACTTTGATCGTGATTGGATCGATGATGCTAGACGCTACTATACCAATATTGTTGGGAAATATGGTGCACATGTACAGGCATTATTGAAAAAAGCTGCGACGATCGATATCAAGATGATCTGTCCGCTTCATGGACCGGTATGGCGTAATGATTTAGGATATATCCTTGATAAATATCAACACTGGAGCACATATGAACCAGAAGAAAAAGGTGTATTAATTGCCTATGCTTCTATGTATGGAAATACTGAAAATGCCGCTCATGTGTTAGCCACAAAACTTGTGGAAAAAGGCATGCACAATGTAGCACTTTATGATGTATCAAATACACACGTATCCCAGCTGATTTCTGAAACCTTTAAATACAGTCATCTAGTATTAGCCAGTGTGACATATAATTTAGGTATCTATCCGGTTATGCATAATTTCCTTATGGATATGAAAGCATTAAATGTTCAAAAACGTGTGGTGGGTATCATTGAAAATGGTTCCTGGGCACCTAAATCAGGCAGCTTGATGAAAGAATGCTTAGATGAAATGAAACAGATGAGTATTCTGAATGAAGAATTATCCTTTGTATCCAGTATGAACGATGCAAATCGTAATGAAATGGATGCTTTGGTTGATGGTATTTTAGATTCCATGAAAGATGCTTAATGAATCAGACCTGTCGAATAGGCAGGTCTTTTTTGCATATACAGAAATTATGTTTATACGATATAATATAAGCATCAGGAGTTGACACAAATGGAAAATGAAGTAACCAGAAAAGCACGTTGTAATTTCCATAAGCTAATCGCATATGGTTTTGAAAAACAAGTAGGACAATACATATATCACACCATCATGATGGATGTTTTCAATGTGGAAATTCATGTTGATGAGGAAGGAAATTTAAGTGGAAAACTATATGATATGGAAAGTGGAGAAGAATATGTCAATCATCGGATCAAACAACAAACGGGAGAATTTGTGTCAAAAATGAGAGAAGCATATTTTGAAATTCTATATGATATTGTATCAAATTGTTACAATGCACAGCCATTTATAGGAAATCAGTCAAATAGAATCGCTGTATATCTGAAAGAAACCTATGGAACAACACCAGAGTTTTTGTGGAAAAAATATCCTGGACATGGCGTGTTTCGTAATACACAAAATCAAAAATGGTATGGTATTATTCTAAATATCCATGCGTCAAAAATTATGAATGAAGATAAAGAAATAGAAATTTTAGATGTAAAAATAAAACCAGAACAATTAGAAGAACTCTTAAATAAACCAGGATATTATCCAGCTTATCATATGAACAAAAAAAACTGGATCACACTGGTACTTGATGAAACACTCAGTGATGAAGAAATCAAACAGCACTTAGATGAGAGCTTTTATTTATCAAATTGTAAAAAATAAAATTGATATACGAGCTATCGTGTAAGCTTTTTGTTATCGTGGTATGATAATTTTTATAGTTGTGATTTACATAAGATGTAAATGAAATGAAAATAGTAAACATTTATCGAAAACGCTTGCAAAGTTGCCTTTCAAACAATATAATGGTATAGACCATATAAACAAAAATGAGGGAAGGTGAGTTTTCATGAAAACCAAGCAGAAAAAAGAGGGTGCAGTTGCATCGTTGAATCAGACGGTAGCATTCATTAATCGCTACGCCAAAGATCATCATGGACATCCTTTTCAGGATATCACTTCCTCTAATTTTATGACAATTTTATCAGGGGAAAATATCTGGAATTATATGAGTGCAGATAAAAAGACAATTGCCAATGGTATCCTGCTGGCAGCACAAAGCAAAAGCTATGATCAGATGTTGGCGGAAGCAAAACGTTTAAAATCAAAAACGGATGTTTTTATGCATACATATCTCATGGATGATGAAGAAAATATATATCAGGAGGTCTGCGCCAATCAATATGAACAAATCATGCTGGGAAAATCTGCATATGAAGGTATGGAAGATGAAATAAAAGCAGCTGTAAATGCAATCTTACAGGCAAATGGTGGCAGTACTTATGAACAAATGCTATCTGAAGCAAACAGTTTATCAAAAACAGTGGAAACTTTTTTATCATCACATATGATTGGTGAGGATGGAAGATGTTACTTCAGTGTGGATGCATCCAATTATCAGAAGATATTATCCGGGGAGATTGATTGGAATTTATTATCCCTTCGCACAAAAGAAGCAATTAACGCAAAGCTCAATCAGCCATATGAACAGCTATTGAATGTTGCGCAAATGCTGGATAGCTCCACAAAATCATTTGTTAAAGTGTATGTATCCAATCAAGATGGAGAAATCTATTCAGAAATTGATATTCATAATTATGAACAGATCATGCTTGGAAGAAGCTATTGGAAACGCATGTCAAAGATGGAAAAAGAAATCATTGATCAAATATTATTAAATTATGATTGTAAAATATATGAAGATTTTATCCTGGATGCTAAAGAAGTAGAATATATGTTACAGGAATTTATAAGTCTTTATATGAGTGATCAGAAGGGTGCTTTTCAAGAAGTCAGTGCAGAAAACTATTCCATTATTCTGTCAGGAGAAGAAGATTGGAATGCAATGTCTGAGGATGAAAAAAAGGCAATAAATCAACAGTTGTTGATGCAGGGAACACATACATATGAAGAAATGTTATCTCAGGCAAAATTGTTTTATAAAAATATTATTAGTTTTATCAAAACATATGCGAAAAAGAAACCAAATCCTGAAGATTTAACAAAGCAGCAAAAAGATGCTGTTCAGGCGATTATGGAAGAAAATAATTGTACATCTTACGATGATTTAAGAGCAATGGCTTCCTGTATGGTGGAAAGCTATCAAACACCAGTTCGTGTAATTCATAAACCAAAGGAAATAAAAAACACGGAAACAAAAGATAAAATCATGAAGCTGGAAGAAAAAGCATATAAAAGTACATTAGCTGTGGCAGGGGTTGTTTCCATTGCGGCGGCAGCTTTGCTTGGAAAAAAGAAGAAAAAGTAAGAAGTGAAAATATGGCAGTTTTACAAAAATTGTGATATAACATACCCAGGTGATGAGATGAAACAGGAACAATTACATTTTTTTAAAACTACAGTGGAAGAACTGCTGTCACAGGCATCTTTAAAACAGATGCAAAGTTATACGCAGCATGGTGATATTTCAACGCTGACACACAGCATTTTGGTTGCTTATTACAGTTATGCGATGAATTGTCATCTACACTTGCACAGTGATGAAAAAAGTCTGATTACAGGGGCATTATTACATGATTATTTCCTGTATGACTGGCATGAAAAAGAAAAATGGCATAAATGGCATGGCTTTCGTCATGCGAATTTCGCATATCATAATGCATTACGTGATTTTAATATCAATGCAAAAGAAGCAGAAATCATACGAAAACATATGTGGCCATTGACGATTATTCCCCCAACCTGTAGAGAGGCATGGGTTGTGAATGCTGTGGATACCTTTTCCAGTGTGATGGAAGTGTTGATTGCTCATCGTATCTTTCACACGTTAAAACGAAAATATATGCATCATCCACTCACCGTGTTAGGAGTAAGTATATGATAAAAATAGTGGCAGTAGGTAAGTTAAAAGAAAAAGCTCTGCGAATGCAGATTGAAGAATATGAAAAACGTCTTCGTCCGTTCACAAAACTGGAAATTGTAGAAGTGCCAGATGAAAATGCCCCACAAAGCAATAGTGAGGCGGAAAATGAAATCGTAAAGGATAAAGAAGGCGAACGTCTGTTAAGCAAAATCAAAGATGGAGAATATGTGATCTTATTAGATTTATGGGGAGAAATGATTGATAGCATCGCCTTTGCGAAGAAACTAGAATCTATACAGATCTATCAAAGTCCTAATATCACATTTGTTATAGCCGGCAGTCTGGGACCATCAAAAGAAGTTGTAAAACGTGCGGATTATCGCTGGAAACTAAGCGATTTGACATTTACACATCAAATGACCAGAGTCCTTGTATTAGAACAGATTTACAGAGGATATATGATTCAGCATCATAATCCATATCATAAATAAGGAGAACATTATGGATATTCAAAAACCAGTTACCAATCCTACCTTAGTGGAGGCAATGAAACACTATGATGAAACGCAAAGCCTGGAAGATTTAAATCATATGATTGATGAAGTCATGAAGGCAGATTTTTTATGTCCTGTAATGATGGATATCAAAGAAAAACCAGATGAAAATGGCACTGTTACATTAAAGGAATCTACAATCATTCAGTTTGCGATGATTTCTAATTCTAATAATGAAAGCTTCTTTTTGGCATTTACAGATTGGAAGGAATTAAAGAAATGGCAGGATGTCGCACAACAACAAACTGTTGTGATGCATTTTGATGATTATGCTTCCTTGGTTTTAAAGGAAGATGGAAACGCAAGTGGTTTTGTGATCAATCCATTCCATGAAAATAAACTGTTCACAAAAGATCTGATTGCGAATCTGAAACAGCAATTAGACGCAAGAACACATGTGCAAAAAGAACGTGTAGAAAAAGATGAAACGATAACTTATGGACAGCCAAAAGACGATCCCAATGAAATGGTACAGGCATTAAAAAAAGCTGCGAAAAGAATAAAAGATGTGCATGCGATCTATTTACAGTTTATGGTGCGAAATGCTGAAGAAAGCTGGCTGCTCATTGTGGATCATTGTGGAGATCAAACAACAGTATTTGATCAGTTAGCAAAAGCCGCAATGCCTTATAGAAAAGGATTTCCAATTTATTTTGTGCCGCTGCACGATGATTTTTCCATGAATGTAGTGAAAAATATAGAACCCTTCTATAAGACGTTATTTTATAAAAAACCAGTGATAAAACAAGCACCTGTTGCGATTATAGAAGATTGTTTCGCTATGAAAGATGGCTCCTGTGTATTAGGTGTAGATGTTGTACAGGGAAGCTTTCAGGAAGGTGATCTTGTGGACGTGATGGATGGACAGGAGATTCTTTTTGATTGTAAGATTGCAGGCATAGAGCAGCCAACAGGTCGTATAAAAACAGCTGGTGCTGATCGAAAAGGTAAATATGGTGCCCATTTTGGATTCTGGATCAAAGATCATACAAAAGAAGAATTTGAAAAAGGATATCAATTAAGAAAATAGCATGGGAACTTACCATGCTTTTTCTTTCGTCTTGATTTGCTTTACCAATGCGCAAAAGTATGAAATATCCTGTATAATACAAGGGATAAGGATGTGATCAAATGCAGGACAGCAAAGAAAAAATGAAACAGCTCGCAAAGGAATTTGCGAATTGTCGAACAGCATTTACTGCGATGGGAGATGAAAACCGTCAACTGATCATGATAAGTTTGATGTGTCATTTTGAAGGCATGCGTGTGAATGATATTGCGCAGGAAACTCACCTTTCCAGACCTGCGGTATCTCATCATTTAAAGGTGTTGAAGGAAGCGGGTATTGTGGAAATGTATTCTATTGGCACAAAAAATTTCTATCATATGAGTGGCAAGGAAGCAAACTGGAAACGTTTTACTGATTTGATACAGCATGTGGAAAAGCTGATGAATGAAATGAGCGAAGAGGAAAGAAACTGTGGAAAAAATGATGAATGAAGCAGCAATCTTACAAAAGCGCCATGCGATAAGAAAATATTCAAAAGAGGTTATTGATCAGGATACCATAAGAAAACTAAGACAAATGATAGAAGCCTGTAATAAAGAAAGTGGTTTACATATACGTATGTATCTTCAGGAGCCAAAGGCATTTCAAAGCTTTTTTACGCATTTTGGAAGGTTTTCAAATGTTGAAAACTATATCGCATTGATAGGAAAACCAGGTGAGAAACTGGAAGAAAACTGTGGCTATTATGGTGAAAAAATCGTATGTCAGGCCATCGCATTAGGACTTGATACCTGCTGGGTGGCAGGCAGTTTTCAAAGGAAACATATTCCCATACATGATGATGAACAATTATGTTGTGTCATAGCCATCGGTTATGGCAAAGAAAGTGGAAAACCTCATAAATCAAAACCAATAGAAGAACTTTGTGTGGCAGAAACTAAGATGCCATCATGGTTTTTAGATGGTATGCGATGTGTACAGATAGCACCAACTGCGATGAATAAACAACAATTTCAATTTACACTTCATCAAGATCATTGTGTAAGTGTAAAGGCATTATCAGGGAAATATTCAAAAATAGATTTAGGTATTGTGAAGTATCATTTTGAAGCAGGCGCTGGCCAGGCTGCATGGAAATGGAAAGATTGACTGAAATAATTTTCACAAAATAAATGATAAAATTTTCAATTTTGGGTTGACATAAAAGAAAAATCGGTGTAAATTAGAAGAAACCTACGACAAAGAGATAAAACATGTTGTGCGCTGATAGAGAGTCATGGATGGTGGAATCATGATAGAGATGCAGGCTTGTAAATGGACTTTGGAGGGCGAGGGGAAAAGCAAATGCTTAGTATCCAAGACGTGTGCTCGCGTTAAAGGGCTAGAAATGTGATAGCATTTTGAATGAGAGGATGTTTTAAAATAAGGAAAACATCAAATCAGGTGGTACCGCAGATGAAGATACAGCATCTGTCCTGAAGTCAAAAGACTTTTGGACGGGTGCTTTTTTTATAACAAAAGGGAGGTGGTCATTGTGTTAAACACAGGAGAATGGCGATGGCGTAAGCCAATAAAACAAATAAAAAACAAACAACACAATGATGAAAGAGAGGAAATTGAAAATGAAAAAAACAGTAAAAACTTTAATGGCATGCATGATGTGTGCAGGTGTATTAGCAGGATGTAGCAGTAATAAGGATGAGAAAAAACCACTTGTATCTGTAGCACAGATTGTGGAGCATACAAGTCTGAATGAAATTCGTGATTCATTCAAAGCGGAGATGGAAAGATTAGGATATAAAGAAGGCGAAAACATTGCATATGATTTCAAAGATGCTGGAAATGATCCAACAACAGCTAATTCTATCATGTCAACATTTGCCGGAAATAAATCAGATGTCATTGTAGCAATTGCTACGCCAACAGCGACAGCAGCAGCAAACTACAGCAAAGATATTCCTATTGTATTTGCGGCAGTCAGTGATCCTGTAGGTTCTAAGTTAATGACAAATGTGGAAAAACCTGATAAAAATATCACAGGAACAAGTGATGAAATTCAAATTGATCAGATCATTGCTTTAGCACAAAAGATTGATCCAAAAATGAAAA
>ENA-OWPJ01000737-OWPJ01000737.1-human-gut-metagenome-genome-assembly--contig:-NODE-737-length-23116-cov-2.9539_pt1 | contig 23116 bp, 17 predicted proteins | sample MGYA00248264_ERZ651846 | MGnify/ENA primary metagenome ERZ651846 (study PRJEB26924, sample SAMEA4378271) | human gut metagenome | biome: human gut; feature: human-associated habitat; material: faeces...
AGGCTGTCAATATCCCAATTATTGGCGTTGGCGGTATTACCAGAGCAGAGGATGTATTAGAGTTTTTGTATGCAGGGGCAAGTGCTGTAGAAGTTGGTATGCAGAACTTTATCGATCCTTATTGTTGTGTTAAAATAATAGAGGAATTACCAGAAGTGTTCAAGAAGTATGGTATTTCAGATATCAAGGAAGCAATCGGAAGGAGTCATAGAGGATGAGTAAAACAATCGTAGCGCTGGATTTTTCAAAAAAAGAAGATGTGATCAGTTTCTTGGATAAATTCAGTGAACCAATTTATGTAAAAGTGGGAATGGAATTAACGTATGCATTTGGATTTGAAATGATTCGTGAAATCAAGGCAAGAGGACACAAAATCTTCTTGGATCTAAAACTGCACGATATTCCAAATACTGTAAAAAACGGTATGAAGAATTTAGCAAAATTAGATGTCGATATCGTAAACTTGCATGCAGCTGGTGGCAGTGCCATGATGAAAGCGGCTATGGAAGGCCTTGTGGAAGGTGCAGTAAATGGAAAACGTCCATTATGTATCGCTGTTACACAGTTAACTAGTACAAGCAAGGAAGCGATGAACAACGAATTATTGATTCCTGGAGAAGTTCAGGACGTAGTCATTTCTTACGCAAAACTTGCGAAAGAAAGTGGTTTGGATGGGGTTGTATGCTCTGTTCATGAAGCAAGAGGCATCCATGAAGCATGCGGTGATGATTTCTTAACCGTGACACCTGGTATTCGTTTGGCAAGTGATTCAAAAGATGATCAAAAACGTGTCGCAACACCAGCATTTGCCAAAGAAGAAGGCTGTGACTACATCGTTGTAGGAAGAAGTATCACAAAGAGTGAAGATCCTTATAAAACATATAACGAAATTGAAGCAATTATGGAGGGAAAATAATGAGCGTAGAAAAAATCGTAGCAGAAAACCTGCTTTCTATCAAAGCTGTATCTTTACAGCCAACAAGTCCATTTACATGGGCAAGTGGAATCAAAAGTCCAATTTATTGTGACAACCGTCTGGTATTAAGCTTTCCAGAAAAAAGAAGTGTTGTTGTGGAAGGTTTTGTAGAAGAAATCAAAGCAAACTACAATGATGCAGACGTCATCATTGGTACTTCTACTGCAGGTATCCCTTGGGGTGCGATGGTTGCGGATAAATTAAACAAACCATTTGGCTATGTAAGAAGTAGCAATAAAACACATGGAAAAGGAAATAAAATTGAAGGTAAAGTAGAACCAGGACAAAAAGTTGTCGTTGTAGAAGATTTAATCTCTACAGGTGGAAGTGTAAAAGATGTTGTTGATTCACTTCGTGAAGCTGGTGCCATCGTCATTGGCGTTGTCGCTATCTTTACATACTTATTGCCAGCAGCTGATGAATGCTTCAAAGCACTGGATGTACCATATTCTACATTAAGCAATTATGATGTATTGATTGGTGTTGCTTTAGAAAACAACTATATCGAAGAAAGTGATTTAGAAAAACTGAAAGCATGGAAAAAAGACCCTAAAGATGAGTCTTGGATGAATAAATAGTAACAATAAAATATAAACAAAAAAGGAGGTTGCTCTCGTTTTATGAAGACAAGATATTTAATACTGGAGGATGGCAGCTGTTATAAGGGATACGCATTTGGTTCAGATAATTATCAAGTGGGAGAATTAGTATTCAATACAGGGATGAGTGGATATCAGGAGGTATTAAGTGATTTGTCGTATTGTGGGCAAATCGTCATGATGACCTATCCATTGATCGGTAACTATGGCATCAACCGTGATGATTTTGAAAGCCTGAATCCAGCAGTGTTTGGATTTGTGGTGAAGGAAGCATGTGAAAAACCAAGCAACTTCCGCGGCGATATGAGTGTCGATGAATTTTTAAAGTTAAAGCATATACCTGGTATTTATGGCGTGGATACCCGTGCCATTACCAGAAAAATTAGAAATAAGGGTACCATGCGTGCCATCATGGCAGATGAAGGTGTTAATGTGGAAGAAACTGTTTCCATGTTAAAGAATACAGACTTCTTACATGATCAGGTAAAACGTGTGTCTACCCAAAAGCCTTTCCCTATTCCAAATCGTGGAAAGAAAGTCGTATTGATGGATTTTGGCGCAAAACATGGCATTATTCGTGAATTATCAAAACGTAACTGTGATTTAATCGTCGTACCATATGATACAAGTGCAGAAGAAATTATGGCACTTCATCCAGATGGTGTGATGTTAAGTAATGGTCCAGGAGATCCTAAAGATATGGAAGGTCCAATCAAAGAAATTCAAAAACTGATGGGACAGGTACCAATCTTTGGTATCTGTTTAGGACACCAGCTAATTTCCTTAGCATGTGGCGCCAATACCACAAAGTTGAAATTTGGTCATCGAGGATGTAACCACCCAGTAGTCAATCTTGCAAGTGGCAAGGTAGAAATCACTTCCCAAAACCATGGGTTTGCGGTAGAAGAAGAAAGCCTTGCAGGTACTGATTTAGTGCTAACACATCGTGCCTTAAATGACAAAAGTGTGGAAGGTGTAAAACACAGTAAATACCCAGTATTCAGTGTGCAGTATCACCCAGAGGCAAGTCCTGGACCAGAAGATGCCAACTATTTGTTTGACGACTTTATGAAACTGATGGAAAAGGAGAATATGTAATATGCCAAAACGTACAGATATACATAAGATCATGGTGATCGGATCTGGACCAATCGTTATTGGACAGGCCGCAGAATTTGATTATGCGGGAAGTCAGGCATGTCAATCGCTTCGTGAAGAAGGTTATGAAGTGATCTTGATCAACTCCAATCCTGCGACGATCATGACCGACACCGCGATTGCCGATCGTGTTTATATTGAACCATTAACGCTGGATTTTGCCAGCCGTATTATCTATAAAGAACGCCCGGATGCAATCCTTGGAAGCCTTGGTGGGCAGACAGGATTAAATCTGGTCGTAGAATTAGCGAATTCTGGAATTTTGGATGAATACAATGTAGAAATCTTAGGAACAGATTTAGAAGCAATCAATAAGGCAGAGGATCGTGAATTGTTCCGTAATCTGATGTATGAAATCAATGAACCAGTACCAGAAAGTGATATCGTACATACAGTAGATGCAGCTGTAGCTTTTGCTAATCAGATTGGTTATCCAGTCGTTGTGCGTCCTGCCTATACCCTGGGTGGTACTGGTGGAGGATTTGCGGATGATGAAGAAGAACTTCGCATTATCGCAGACAATGGATTAAAAATATCACCAGTACATCAATGTCTGATTGAAAAAAGCATTGCCGGCTTTAAAGAAATCGAATATGAAGTTATGCGTGATTACAACGATAATGCTATCGTTGTTTGTAACATGGAAAACATTGACCCGGTTGGTATCCATACCGGAGATTCCATGGTTGTGGCACCTGTGCAGACCTTAAGTGATCGTGAACATCAGATGCTGCGTAACGCAAGCTTAAAAATCATTCGTGCATTAAAAATCTGTGGAGGCTGTAATGTACAGCTTGCCTTAGATCCAAATTCCTTTAAATATTACATTATCGAGGTAAATCCTCGTGTATCAAGATCTAGTGCTTTAGCTTCTAAAGCAACGGGTTATCCAATCGCAAAACTTGCAGCAAAGATTGCTGTTGGTTTAACATTAGATGAAATCATCAATCCAATTACCAAAACAAGTTATGCTTGCTTTGAGCCAACATTAGATTATATCGTCACAAAACTTGCACGTTTCCCATTTGATAAGTTCCCACATGCCGATCGTCGTTTAGGAACACAGATGAAGGCAACCGGAGAAGTCATGTCTATAGGACGAAGCTTTGAAGAAAGTTTCTTAAAAGCAGTTCGTTCCTTAGAAATGAAATGCGATCATATCGACAATAAGGAGATTGACGCATTATCTACCGAAGAACTTTGGAAAAAGATTCATGTCAAAGATGATTTGCGTATGTTTGGTATCGCAGAACTGATTCGTCGAGGCGAAAGTGTAGAAAAGATTCATGAGATCACATTGATTGATGATTGGTTCTTAGATAAATTTGCACACATCATTGCGCTTGAAAAAGAAATGATGGCACATCCACAAGATATAGAAACATTGCGCCTTGTGAAGGAAAACGGCTTTGCGGATAGCTTTATCGCTCGTAAATGGAGCATGAAGGAACGTGAAGTCTATGATTTGCGTAAAGCAAATGGTATCATTCCTGTATATAAAATGGTAGATACCTGTGCGGCAGAATTTGAAAGTGCAACACCATACTTCTATTCTACTTATGAAGATGAAAACGAATCTGTTCGTACAGATCGTAAAAAAATTATTGTATTGGGTAGTGGACCAATCCGTATTGGTCAGGGTGTAGAATTTGACTATGCGACTGTACACTGTGTCATGACACTTCGTGAAGCAGGATATGAAGCAATCGTCATTAACAACAACCCAGAAACAGTATCTACCGATTTCTCTATATCAGATAAGCTGTATTTTGAACCATTAACGATTGAAGATGTTATGCATATCGTTGACTTGGAACAGCCTCTTGGTGTCATAGTACAATTTGGTGGACAAACAGCCATTAACTTAGCGGATAAATTAGTAGAACGCGGTGTTAAAATTTTAGGTACTTCGCTACAAAGTATTGATGAAGCAGAGGATCGTCATGAATTTGAGGCAATGCTTCATAAATTAGATATTCCTCAACCAACTGGTGAAACAGCTGTAACAGTAGAAGAAGCCCTTGTCATTGCCAATAAGATTGGTTATCCAGTACTTGTTCGTCCAAGTTATGTATTGGGTGGACGTGCGATGGAAATCGTACATAATGATGATGATCTAAAGATTTATATGGCAACAGCTGTAAAGGAAATCAGTCATGACGCACCTATCCTTGTCGATAAATATGTTGTCGGAAAAGAACTTGAAATCGATGCGATCTGTGATGGAGAACATGTCTTTATCCCAGGCATCATGGAGCATATCGAACGTGCTGGTATTCACTCCGGAGATTCTATCAGTGTCTATCCACCACAATCCATTTCACAAAAAGTGAAGGATACCATCATTGAATATGGTATTCGTATTGGAAAAGGCTTTAAGTTCATTGGATTATATAACATTCAGTTTATCGTAGATAAAGAAGAAAAGGTATATGTACTGGAAGTAAATCCAAGAAGCTCTCGTACCGTACCATTCTTATCTAAGATTACAGGCGTAGCAATGAGTCATGTCGCAACACAATGTGTATTGGGGCATAGCTTACAAGAACAGGGATATCCATTAGATGCAGTAAAAGAAGAAGGCGATCGTGTCTTTGTAAAAGCACCAGTTTTCTCTTTTGCGAAACTAAGAAGTGTCGATACGGTACTTGGACCTGAAATGAAATCAACCGGTGAAGCACTTGGTGGAGATGTCACACTTGAAAAAGCACTTTATAAAGCATTACTAGCAAGTGGTGTTAAAATTCCAAATCATGGCAATGTCTTAATGACCATTGCGGATATGGACAAAGAAGAAGGTTTAGCCATCGCAAAACGTTTCTCTAACATTGGTTATGGAATCTTAGCAACAGCAGGAACTGCGGCCTTCTTAAATGAACATGGTATTCATGTGAAAACGGTTAAGAAAATCAGTGAAGATGATGAAAACAATGTGTTAGATATCATCCGTAAAGGAAAAGTCAACTATGTCATCAATACGATGTCAAATGAAAAAGAAGTCACGAATGACGGTTTCTTGATTCGTCGTGTATCTGCGGAAAATAACATCAGCTGTTTCACATCTTTTGATACAGCCAATGCTATTTTAAAGGTATTAGAATCATTGAATTTCACAACCATTTCTATGAATGAGTTAGAAGATTAAGTAAAAGCGATAACTTCAGTAAATTACTGATTGTTATCGCTTTTTGTGTTATCATATATCCGAAAGGACAATGCTTATGAAAACCTTAAGGAAGATTGTGAATGTCGTATCATGGATTATCATCGTAATGATTGGCTGTATGATGTTATATAAATGGAATGAGATTGGACAACAGGTAAAGGCTCATAGTAACTTAACTGGTGGGTTTTCCATGGGTGATAAATCTATATTAGTTGCGATTTTTATGATGGAGATTATCGTAAATATCATTTTCACTAAAGGATATGATTTACCAATCACAAAGCAATTACGTCAAAACAATGCATCTATATTACCGGATATCATCAATCTTTTCTTACAGATAACAGCATTACTTGTCTTATCAGCTTTTGTGCTAGCTGCGATATAAGGAAAATTAGGAGAAAATAATTATGGGCGCATGGAATTATGGAGTTTTTGATGATGATACAGCTTATGATGCTTTAGAAGATTTAATGGCATCCAAAGATTTGTTGAAAGATATGGGACAGTATCTTGATGATGTAATCACAAGTGAATATGTAGAGTATGATGATGGACAATATGCGATTGTTTCTGCCGCAATCATGGATACCATTTTAAATGGTACAGAACAGCGTTGTGATGATGATACATACATTCGCTGGATGGAATCTATCAAAAATCTTGAAGTTCACCCTTTGAAACAGAAAGCTGTAAAAGCTTTAGAAGCCGTTTTATCGGACCATAGTGAATTAAAAGAATTATGGGAAGATAATGAAGAATTATATTCTTCATGGAGGGAAGATAAACTTTCCATCATAAAAAGACTTCAGGCATAAGGATAAAAAAAGATGAAATTTCATCTTTTTTTATGTATTGTTAAGAACTTGTGAACTTTATATGCAAATAAGTGATAGGAAAGCAAATGAAAATGTAAAAACAACCGAATTAAATCGTATATAGCTATATTTATTTTCAAATAAGTAGTATGATTAATATAATAAAGATCATAAAGCGGGGGGATACTATGCAGAAGAAATTATTACCTGTGACGCTGACGCTGGCATTGATTTTATCTGTGTTGGTTGCTCTTTTCTCGATTAAAAATGTACAAGGAAACGCAAGGGTTGTGAATTATGCAGGGGTTGTTCGTGGAGCTTCTCAGATGCTTGTAAAACAAGAGCTTTCTGGTATGCAGGATGATGCATTGATAAAACGTCTGGATAAACTTATTCTTGGTTTACAAAAGGGTGATGATGAGAATGATTTGATTTGTTTAGATGATAAGGATTTCCAACAGCAGCTGCTTGTGGTAGATGAATTATGGAAACAGATCAAAGCGGAAATCAATCTGGTACGCAAGGGAGAAGATAAGCAACAATTGTTCACTTTAAGTGAACAGTTTTTCACAGAAACAAACGCTGCTGTAAATGCGGCAGAAGTATACACAGAAAGAACCGTACGACGAGCAATGCATGGATTGATTATCTTAATCAGTATATGTCTTTTTATTGCGGCATTAATTGCGATTTATACATCAAAAGTCACAAAACAAAAGATGGAAGTTGAGAAAGCAGAAGAAGAGAATCGTAAAAAACGCGAATATTTATCAATGATGGCAGATCAGTTACAAGCACCGTTAAATGAGATATCTGAACTGCTTTATGTAAGTGATATAGAAACTTATGAATTGTTATTTTTGAATCAAGCAGGACAGGAAACATTTCATGCAAATGATTTCTATGGTAAAAAGTGCTATGAAGTGTTGCAGGGAAGAACAAGTCCCTGCCCATTCTGTACAAATCCATTATTGAAAGAAAATGAAATTTATTCATGGGAAATTGATAATCCCATCACTAATAAGCATTATATGTTGAAGGATCGTAAGATTTTATGGGATGAACGTATTGCACGTTTAGAAATTGCCTTTGATATGACAAAGCTTGAAAATGAAAAAAACGAGTTACAGAGAACGTTGGAAGCACAACAGATCATCGTAGAATGTATCCATATTTTATATGATATTCATGATATCAATCAGAGTATCAATATTGTTTTAGAAAAAATTGGTAATTATTTATGTGCTGATCGTGTTTATTTAGTCAGCCTAAAAGGTGAATTAGTCAATAAGGATTGGGAATGGTGTAAGTCTGGGGTAGGCTCTATACTGGATTTAAAAGATTTACCATTTGCTGTAATTGAACGCTGGTTAAGATCTTTTAAAGAACGAAATTATATGATATTAAATAATATAGAAGAATTAAAGGAAAACTCAAAAGAAGAATATGAACTGTTAAAAACCAATAATATTTATCGTCTGGTTTCATCTCCATTGAAAAGCAATGGACAGATTGCAGGCATCATTGGTGTAGATAATCCACCGATTGAGAAAATACAGAATATTGCGTCTTTATTAGAAACGTTATGTTATTTCATTAGTTTATCAATTAAGCGAAATCAGGCAGAAGAAGAATTATCACGCTTAAGCTATCATGATACTTTAACATCTTTTTATAACCGTAATCGTTATATTGAAGACATTGAACAATTTAAACATCAACAGATAACGATGGGATTAGTTTTCTTAGATATCAATGGATTAAAGGATATCAATGATATGTATGGACATGCAAAGGGTGATGAAATTATCATTCAGGCAGCTGCTTATATGAAAGAAGTATTTGTGAAAGCTAGAATTTATCGTATTGGTGGAGACGAATTTGTGATTATTTATCGAAATATTGAGGAAGCGATTTTCTATCAGAAAATAAAGGAAATGCGGGAAAAGATACAGGAAAATGATATGCTTCAGATAGCGTTGGGTGCGATATGGTTCAAGGAGCCTGCCCAGCTTGATAAAATGATTGCGGCAGCTGATGCAGCAATGTATAAAGATAAACGAGAGTATTATGATCATCATAAGAGCTCAAAACGATATCGTCATTATGAGGAAAATAAGTGAAAATATGAAATATAACTGGCATTTTTTTGTCTTTTTTCAAAAAAATATGATATAAATATGATATAACATCGAAAGTGCATTGTTATCAGTAGGTAACTGTTATATAATAAAAGTAGAACATAGAAACCGGTTACAATAGGAAAAGAGAAAGATATGCTTATAATCTTTTTCTAAAGCTGTCATTGTTTGGCCCAGGGTGAGAGGCAGGTTAAGGATATGAATAAGGAGAAGTTTCATTATAAGAAGAACACAGGATTTTTTATCATCATTCTGCTTTTCGTCATCGCTTTTCTTGGTATAGGAGCTTATCGGGTAAAGGATAATGTGATTGCGCAGATCAATGATACTTCTTATGATTATCTGTTAAGTACAACGGAAATCGTAGAAAGTAAAGTGGTCAGTTCATTAGAAAAAGATGTACAGAAATTGAATTATCTTTCAGAGTCAATTCTTTTTGATCACAATACATTGAAATATGCTTTAAAAGAATTTACACGTAATAATGATTTATATAGTACCTTCTATCTGGATATGGATGGGAAGGGAATTAACCATAATGATGATACCATCGATTTCAGTTATATCAAAAATGAAGAAACAGCGATTTCCAAAGGGGAAAGCAGTATATCACCTGCGTATATGAATGAGGCAGGAGATACGATTGTGTTGATTCAGACACCAGTATATCGAAATAATGTACAAAAAGGTGCTTTATATTGTGAAGTTATGGTTCAGCGTTACTATACCAATGAGTTATTTGCTTTCCAGGAAGGAAAGGGAAGAACCTTTATTGTGAATAGTGAAGATGGTGCCTGGTTATTAAAAAGTCCTGCATCAGATATGATCAAATTAAATGATGATGGTCTTTATGCAACCATCAAGGAAAATGGAAATAATGACTCCACTGTGAAGCAGTTAAAAGACAGTATTGCCAAACAGAAAACCGGTGTATTTGAAATCCAGGGAAATGATGCGACATTGATTCTTTGTACAACACCGGTACATGAAATTAACGACTGGCAGATTGTGACAATTATGCGTGCGGATATGTTTGCGACACAGATTGCACAGGTTGAGAGAAATACGGTTTTTATAGTGGTTTTATTAATTGCTATGATACTTGTATCCATCATTACTATCTATTTAATTTTCCATGGTCAAAGAAAGAAATATCGAGATCAGTTAGAAAACCAATACCAGATGGAAAAAGACGCTATAGAAATGATGAATCGTGAGATTATTATGCGCAACTGTGATTTTTCTGTATGTGTTGATTTAGATGAAGCATTATGTAGTGTAAAGATTTACCATGATAACAATGAAAAAGCAAATCTTTTTCATGATACATATGATCAGGCACTGCGTGCTTATAGTAAGGAAATTTATATGGATGATGTAGATGAATTTATTGAAACATTTACTTTATCTTCTCTGAAAAAAGCCTATCATGAACATAAAGAAATCAAGCATATACATTATCGGATCATGTCAGATGAAACCCTCTGGTATGAATGTTATAGTACATGTTATCATCAAAAAGATCATCATTATGTTTACCTGTTCCATCGTAACATCAGTCAGGAAATGAAACAACAAATACAATTGATTCAGGAAAAATATCACTAAAATAAGACAGGATGTGACAGTATGAATAATAATCAAAAGCAGTTTGCGTTCAAAAAGCAAATATGGACATTTATTGGTGCATTGGTAATCGTGATATGTATTACAATGGGTTTAAGCTATACATACCTGAAAAATACAAACCATGAGATTTTTATGGACGCTACAAAACACTTACAGGATATGAATCAACGTGTAGTAGAGCTGTTAGATTTACAAATGGAAAATGATCTGGATGTGTTGGCCCATGTAGCACAAACTTATCAAATTGATCAAATGAATGAAAAGATATTATCCAGTGTACAACAAAATGATTTTATCATGGTCACTGCTGTCAATGATGAAGGAAAATTCTATACGGATTTTCATCAAAAGATATCCACCAAAGAACTTTTTGATACATTAAAAAAAGATAAACAGCCACATATCTACAACAATACCTTTACTGTTGATGAAGGACTGGTGTATGTATATCCAATGATGGATAAAAAAGGAGAAGTCAACGGGGCCATTATTGCGATTACGGATTTTTCAAAAGGAACTGCAAAATTATGTGAGTCATATAATAATGAAGATATGTTTTTACATGTGATGGAACGTGATGGTACTTTTGTGATCAAGTCTAAACAAGAAGGTGTCATAATCAATTCTAACAATATGTATTATTCCTTAAATGAACAAACCGAATTGGAAGAAAGTGATATTACAGATTTAAAAAAGGCACTTTCTGATAATCAAAGCGTAGTGGTGGAGATAAAGTTTAAAAACAATGTAGAAAAACTGGCTTCTTATACACCGATGAAACTGGGAAATTTATATGCAGTGCTAGTAATTGATCGTACAGCTGCGATATCTGATACTTTCCATACAATCTTTGATGAATCGTTACGCAATACTATTATTATTTTCATTTTGATGCTGATAATCTGGTCTGCCTTATTTTATAATTATTATACCAATAATCACAGACTGTTTAACATCGCATATATGGATCCTGTGACAAAGGGATACAATACCACACGTTTTTATAATGAAGCAGAAATAAAAATTAAAGCACATCCGAGTAATTATTATTCCATGATCATAATTGATATCCAGCATTTTAAATATATCAATGAAACTTTTGGCACAAGTCGTGGAAATAAGATGTTAAAGCATGTATATAAGAATATTGAACAACAGCTGTTACCTGATGAATTGATGTGTCGAAGTTTTGCGGATAAATTCTTATTGCTTGTGAAAACGCAGAGTGATCAGGAAATATTAAATAAAATGGATCAGATTTCCCATAGCATTAATGCTTTCAATGAGGGATTGGAAGAAAAATATTATCTGGTATTAAGCGCAGGTGTATATATTATTGATAACCCACAAATGTCCATCTATCTGATTCAGGATCGGGCAAATACAGCCCGTCGTAATGAAAAAGGTGCGAAAGGAACGTTCTTATATAAATGCATGTTTTTCTCTGATTTGGAGCGTATTCGTATGCATAGAGAAAAAGATTTGGAGAATCGTATGGAGGAATCTTTGGCTAATCATGAATTTGAAGTATTTATTCAGCCAAAGGCGAATCTAAAAGAATCCCGTATTGATGGTGGGGAAGCACTTGTACGCTGGCGGGCAAAAGATGGTTCACTGATTCCACCAAATGAATTTATCCCGGTATTTGAAAAAGACGGCTTCATCATTAAATTAGATTTATATGTTTTTGAAAAAGTATGTCAATATTTAAGAAACTGGATGGATACAGGTATTACCCCTGTACCGATTTCCGTAAATCTTTCACGTGTTCATTTAAATGATGCTGACTTTATCCGGCCATATCAAGAACTACAGGAAAAGTATAAAATACCAACAGGACTGTTAGAAATAGAATTAACAGAATCCATGTTCACAGAAAATATGAAGATTGTGACAGATGCGGTAAATAAAATTCATGATGCTGGCTTCATGTGTTCGCTGGATGATTTTGGCAGTGGCTATTCTTCATTGAATATGTTGATTGATGTAAATGTAGATACAATCAAACTGGATAAAGCATTCTTCCGTTCCGATAATCTAGATGATCCAAAAGAGAAAACCGTCATTTCCTCTGTCATTGACATGGCGAATAAATTAAAGCTTTCTACCGTATCAGAAGGCATTGAAACAATTGAACAGTTTAAAATTCTTCAGAAGATGAATTGTGACATCATTCAGGGATATGTAGTATCAAAACCAATTCCAGAAGAACAGTTTAAAGAGTTGTTAAAACATCCACAAATTCATATCAGTGATGAAGAATCATATGGAAAGGAGTAGTTTTATGTTGAACAAAAAGCGTGGTTTGCTTAGTATGCTCTGTATAGGTGCGTTATTGCTTGGTGGATGTAATAGTGAAAAACAGGGACTAAAAAAAGAATACGATACACAAAAAGAAGTAACATTGACGATGTTTGAAATAGACGTATTAAACAGTAAAGTATGGAATGATGCACTGTTAGCGAAAGATGATTCTAAAATCCATATTATCGAACGTACAGCTAGCTATTATTCCAAAGATGGAGAAAAAGAAGACTATCGTTCCTACTTGGATACCCAGTTAAAACAAGACAATGATATTGATTTATATGTTGTGCTGGATGAAGATATCAAAAAGCTGGGAGATGCTGGATTATTCACAGATCTAAGTGATCTGGAAGGCATTGATAACTTAACCAAAACGGCTTTGAATACGGCAACGTACAATGATAAAATATTCGCCGTTCCACTAGTTTATGCAGCATATGGAATGTATTGGAATGTGGATGTGTTAAATCAATATGGACTAAGTGTCCCAAAAAATCAAAAAGAAATGTTGTCTGTATTTGAAACATTAAAGAAAAATGGCATTACTCCATACGTTGGAAATAAAGGTTATGGATTAACCGTACCTGCCATGGTAAGTGGATTATCACAAGTGTATACTTCCGATAAAAAAGATCAGCTCTTAAATGATTTAAAAGATGGGAAAACACCTATCAGTACTTATATGAAAGATGGATTTGATTTACTGGAACTGTTTATAGATAAAGGATATATGGATAAAAAGTATGCGTTGGAAAAAACACCTGATGAATCTTTAGCTGATTTTAAAGCCGGGCATGGCGTTTGTATTGCGGCATCCTCCAACTATGATATGAGTGATATTACTTTCCATTATGAAATGACGAGCGCCAATGTGTTGGCTGATGGAGGAGGATTTGTTGTGACAAGTGCCAGAAAGTTTGCCATCAATCCTTCAAGTAAACAAATTGAATATGCAAAAGAAGCATTAAGTTATATTTTAAAAGAAGATAATATGATGCAGATTGCCAAAGAATTAAAAGCTTTGCCACCAGTTGAAACAGATCAAATGGATTTCTCTTATATGGGAAATGAAAGAAAAGATGCAATTCATGATATTTATCATGGCATCACGATCCCGATGGAAGATACCAGTTTGCCATTTGGTGAATGGGAAGTCATACGAAATCTGGGAAGAGAAATGCTGGAAGGAAAATCTTCAAAAGACGTGTGTAAAGAATATGATCAAATACAACAGGATGCTATCAAAACAGAAAAGGAATAACCTATGAAAAGAAATGAATTAAGTACGATTGCCCAACAGACATTAGACTGTTTCAGGCAGGGGTATTATTTATATCATGAACAAAAAATTGACTTGAAAGAAAAGCATGCCCATAGTCTGGATGTATGCAGATTAATATCTGTATCACAAAGTGAACAGTTACAGTTCCCTTTAACAAAACCACTTGCTGGAAAGATTACAATTGAAAACATTGATATCATTCAGGCAATTACTAGAACAAATCAAAAATACGGTGTATTGAATTTCGCCAGTGCCTATCATCCTGGTGGTGGATTTTTAAATGGTTCACTAGCACAGGAGGAAAGTTTATGTTTTGGCAGTAATCTGTATGTAACACAGCTTCGTTTTCAAAAAGAATTTTATGACTATCATCAATCCATTAAGACAAAATGTTACAGTGATACCATGATTTATTCCCCGGATGTTGTCTATATCCGTGATGAACAATATGCGTATTTACCAGAACCAAAGTTAGCGGATATCATTACCAGTCCTGCAGTAAATCTTGGCGTTGCATTGTCACGAGGGGAAGATGAAGAAGCATGTTATCGGATGATGAAAACCAGAATGCGAAAGATTTTGATGTTGTTTCATGAAATGGGAAATACACATATCATCTTAGGTGCATTTGGTTGTGGGGTATTTCGCAATGATCCCAAACGAATTGCGCAGATATGGAAAGAATTATTAATAGATGAAGATATGAAATCAGGTTTTCATGAAATCTTGTTTGCGGTATATGATAAAAGTAAAACGCAAAACAATATTCAGGCATTTACATCTGTTTTTGGGCAAGCAGCATGAATATATTAAAAACAAAACGCTTATCTATCAGAAAGCCATGTGATGAGGATGTTGATGCAATTTATGAAATACAAAACACGCCTTATGTATTACGTTATAATGGTTTAAAAGAAATGAATAAAAAACAAATTCACACCATGTTGATGGATAAAGATGAACCAGTGTATATGTTAGAAATGGTCAATTCACAAAAAGTTATTGGGGCAATTTTTGTGGAACGTGATAGTCTTCGATATGGCGCGAAAGCATGTAGTTTATCCTGTTACTTAGAAGAAGCATATGCACATCAGGGATATATGAAAGAGGCAATGACAGCATTGATACATCATATCTTTTATGATGATGAAATGGATGTGATATCTGTAAGGGTATTATGTGAAAATACGGCTTCTATGCATTTGGTAGAAGCTTTGGGATTTCAAAAAGAAGGTGTCATCCGCAGATGTTTAAAAGGATATCAGGGAATTGTGTATGATGATATGATTTATAGTATTTTAAAAGAAGAATACGTTTCAGGGTAAACATCCATAATAAGATGGGTGATGAAAATGAAAGAAACGAAAAAACCTGCATATGAGCAGGACAACAAGAAAACAGCTGGCAATAACCAATGGACCAATAACAACCTGAAATATTATCCTGATACCAGAGAACGTAAGGATGGTCCAGGCGGCAACTAACCGGTATTAGAAAATGCGTGGCGAATATGCCACGTTTTCTTTTGCCGGTGATGAAAAATATAGTATAATAAGAAAAAAGGAAAAAGCATATGAAACAACAAAAGGATTGGTTTACAGGCATTGATTATTATGATCAATATAAAGAAAAAGAAATTCAGGTCATACATACCATGATCAAAAAAGATATTCCCTTACATCGACATATACAGGCAGAACTTTGGTATGTATTGAATGGAAAAGGGGATATCTGTATCAATGGGGAACACTTTCCATTAGAAAAAGATACATTTTTATGTATGTATCCTTATCATCTATATGAAGCATCCATTATTTCATCCGTAGAAGTCGTGATCATCCGTTTTTATATCGGGGTGTTTATGCATATGATCTGGGAGAAGCATGAACGTGGCAAAAATGCACAGTTGGTATATGAAACAAGACCATATATGAAATGTGAGGAGCCATATATCAAAAAATGTATTATGCGACTTTGTAAGGAACAGCAGGAAAAACAATTTGGCGCTAAGAATCTGATTTTATATCTAACCATGGAAATCCATATGCTGTTTTGCCGCTATGCCTTATCATCAAAAAATAAACAAACACATGATGAAATCTGGAAAGCCATTCAACATATTCTGTGTGCACCGGCAAGTGATGTATCACTACAGGATATCGCAGATAAAATCAATCGCAATCCCCATTATGTAAATCAAATGATCAAAGAACGCTGTGGATATACATTAAAAGAACTGACCCAGTATGGCAAGGTAATCAACGCCTGTGCTTTACTGCATTTTGAAGAATTATCAATATCTTATATTTCAGATTTAATGAATTTTGACAGTACAGCTACATTCTATCGTGTATTTGAAAGCTATACTGGTATGCATCCCTTACAATATCGAAAAGAACATATCATGGATGAATTGCATATCTATGAGCATCAGGATTTATTTTTGAAAATTGAACAGTATTTATACCTGCATTTTTTCCAAGCTGTCACAATAGAATCTTTAGCAGTTGCTTTAGATACCACTCCACATGCCATATCACAATTGTTGAAGGAAAGCTATGACACAAGTTTTTATCAGGAATTACAACGTATCCGTATCCACTTTGCGAAAGCATTACTAAAAGCTACGGATATGCAGATTACCCATATCGCCTTAGATTGTGGATTTGAGAGTATGATGACATTTCAGCGAGCTTTTCAAAAAGCTGTTGGCTGTACGCCCAGTGCCTATCGAAATCTACAAAAATGAGAATTTCACAATACTATATGATAAGAAGCCTCTGATTGTAAGCGCTATAATAGAAGTAACAATAAGGAGGTTTTTTCTATGTTTGAAAAACTATTTACACCCATTGATATCAAGGGAATGCATTTAAACAATCGTGTTGTATTTCCTGCCATGGGAACCAAAATGGCTGCGGAGGATGGAAATGTGACGCAGCAGATCATTGACTATCAGGTCGCAAGAGTCAAAGGAGGATGTGGGCTAAATCTTAGTGAAGTTTGTAGCGTGCATACACCAAGTGCCCCACGTAAGTTTTTAGGTATTCATCAAGACAGCTACATTGCTTCTCATAAGCGCTTTTGTGATGCGATTCATGAAGCAGGTGGAAAATGCGGTGTTCAGTTATGGCAGGGAAGTATTGCTGCAGGTATGGATCCTAAAGCCCAGATATTAGTAGCCAGTGATATGAATGTACATGGTTATACAATACCTGCAGTCACAATAGAAACACTGCATGAAGTCGTAGAATGCTTTGGACAGGGTGCAAGACGTGCTGTGGAAGCAGGATATGATTGTATCGAATTTCATTGTGCGCATAACTATTTGCCACACTCCATGTTATCCCCTGGCTTAAATCATCGTGAAGATGAATATGGAGGAAGCTTTGAAAATAGAGCACGTTTCCCATTAGAATGTATTCGTGCCATTCGTGCGCATATGCCAGAAGATATGCCATTACTTATGCGTATCGATGCGCAGGACGATTATTTCAAGGAAGGCTTAAGTATTGAAGATATCATTGCTTTCTGTAAACTTGCCAAAGAAGCAGGTGTAGATGTATTAGATGTATCCCGTGGAAATATGATCACGGCAGGATTGAAATATGAAGTACCACCTATTGATATTCCAAACGGTTTTAATGTAGACAATGCTGCACGTATCCGTAAAGAAACCGGCATGCTGACAATTGCTGTTGGTCGTATCAATACACCACAATTAGCAGAATCTATCCTGGAAGAAGATAAAGCAGATATGATTGTAATGGGACGTGCACAACTCGCGGATGCAAACTTCTGTAACAAAGCAAAAGCTGGAAAAATTGATGAAATTACCTATTGTATCGGTTGTGATCAGGGATGTTATGATGGATTCACAGATCCAACCATGCCATTTATTACTTGTTTAAGAAATCCATATTTAGGTAAAGAAGCACAAGATATATTACACCCTGTACAACACAAAAAGAAAGTATTGATTGCAGGAGGCGGTGTGGCAGGTCTTGAAGCCGCATGTATCCTAAAAGAAAGAGGACATGAACCAGTTGTCTATGAAGCAGGCAATCATTTAGGCGGACAGTTTTTAACCGCAGGCAAAGCACCAAGAAAAAATGAAATGAAAGAAGCAGCATTATCTTATGGAGAAAAAGCAAAGCGTCTGGGCGTAGAAATTCATATGAATCAGAAAGTGAGCGATGAATTGATAAAGGAAATAAAACCAGATGAAGTAATTATTGCGATTGGCGCTGAACCAATCAGCTTACCAATTCCTGGTGCAGATGGAAAACAGGTATACCAGTCACATGATGTACTAAATGGCATGACAGAAACAAATGGACATTGTGTTGTCATTGGTGGTGGTCTTGTTGGTGTAGAAACTGCGGAATATCTAAAAGCACATGGATGTGAAAATGTAACCATTATAGAAATGTTAGATGAAGTCGCAAAAGATTTAGGCTCCCTTCGTAAAATATGTGTCATGGAATCCCTATACATGAATCAAATCAATTCTATCGTGAATGCAAAAGTCACAGAAATATTACCAGATGGTGTCATGATTGAAAAAGATGACAAAGAAGAAAAGGTACTATGTGACAGTGTGATTATGGCAGTAGGTTCAAAGGCAAGAAATCATGAAACCCTGAGCAAGGCATGTGAAGAACTATCCATTCCTTATCATATAATTGGAGATGCAAAACAAGCCAGAAGAGCATTACATGCAATCAAAGAAGCACACGAAGTTGCTAGAGCATTATAATTAGGAGGAAATATGAAATCAAAATTATTTGAAGAACTCACAATTGGTTCTATGAAATTACGCAATGCCACTTTTATGGCGCCAATGTCTTTAGGATATGAAAGTCAAGAGGGCACAGTCAATGATATTATGCAGGAATATTGGCTTGCACGAGCAAGAGGTGGTGTTGGCTGTATCATATTAGATGCATTAAGTGTAGATCCAAACTTTCCTTATTTAGGCAATACCTTATGTTTTAGAAGTGAAGCATCCATTGAGCACTATAAAGCATTTACAGATAAGATACATGAAGCAGGCGCAAAAATTATTCCTCAGATCACGCATCCAGGACCAGAAAGCATCAGTGCCTTTATGGGTATCCACCTCTTGCCAGCAGTGTGTATTTAAATTCAATGGCGCAGAAAACAAGAGCTGTAACACTAGAAGAAATCCCTCATATCATTGAGCTATATGCGCAGGCTAGCTATAACGCAAAACTTGCGGGCTTTGATGGTATTGAATTACATTGTGCCCATGCCTATATGCTGCTAGGCAGCTTCTTATCACCACTTCGTAATAAACGATGTGACCAGTATGGTGGCAGTTTAGAAAATCGTGCCAGATTATTGCTAGAGGTGATGGATGCAATCAAAGAACGCTGTGGTAAAGATTTCCCAATCATTTTAAGAATCAGTGGGGATGAAAAATTAGATGGTGGCAATCATGTATCGGATATTTGTCAATTAGTACCATTATTAGAAGCCCATGGTGTAGATGCCTTAGAAATTAGTGGTGGTACCCAATATGAATCACCAAATAAAATTATTCCAAGTCATGGAGAAATCGAAGGTGTCAATGTTGCACAGGCAAAAGCTATCAAACAGGTCGCTTCCATTCCTGTGATTGTTGTAGGAAAAATCACAGATCCAATGATGGCAATGAAGATTGTAGATCAGGATCATTTGGATGGTGTTGTATTAGGTAGAAGTTTATTGGCTGATGAAAACTTTGTAAACAAAGCAAAAGAAGGCAAATACGAAGAAATCGCACCTTGTACAGGATGTGTATTAGGCTGTGTTGGTGAACAGACAAAACGTCGTCATGCGACCTGTGTCATCAATCCATCTGTAGGCAGAGAAAAAGAGATGCAAATTATTCCTTGTACCACAAAGAAACATGTGGCAATTGCTGGAGGAGGAATTGGCGGTCTTGCGGCAGCTCGCTGGGCAGCACTTCGAGGACATGATGTCACACTATATGAAAGCAGTGATCACTTAGGTGGACAATTATGTTTAGCATGCATCCCACCACATAAACAATCCATTAGCAAATGGGTAATCTATTTGAAAAATGAATGTCAGCGTTTAGGTGTCAACATTCATCTACAGACACCATTTACAAAAGCAATGGCTGATGAATATGATGCAATCATCTGTGCTACAGGTGCGAAAGAAAGCATTCCACCAATTCCAGGTGTAGATAAAGAAACCGCAATCACTGCATGGAATATCATTGAAAACAATGTTGTCATTCCTGGTGGAAATGTCTTAGTTGTCGGTGGAGGCATGGTTGGATGTGAAGTCAGTGAACATTTATGTCATCAAGCTAGAGGACCACTTGCGATTACCATGATCGAAATGGAAGATGAAATTGCCAAAGGTATGGTGATCAATGATCGTATCGGTATGATGAAACGTCTGTATGCATCCGGTATCAACATGATGACGAATACACGTCTATGTAAAGTAGAAGGCAATACTGTCACACTTGAACAAAATAACGAGTTGATCAAAAAGACTTTTACACATATCGTTTATGCGACAGGTTCTAAATCAGATAGCACATTGTATGAAGAATTAAAAGATCATAAAGAAGTATATAATATCGGAGATAGTAAGGAAGTTGCACAGGCATTAGAAGCAGTACGTGATGGTGCACTTGCGGCGATGAAATTATAAAATAAGAGAAGAGTACCAGATGAAATTGTATTTGGTGCTCTTTTTTCTCTTTTTGGTAAACATTTTATAGAGAAAATTTGGTATAATTAATTCAGATAAGTTTTTTGATAATCTAGGGGGAATTCATATGTACATAAGCTTAATAAAAAATGAAATTAATAAGAGAGTGATGATTTGTCTTAGTCCTTTAATAATCTCTTTGATTCCTAGTTTATTTTATATATTCAATAAAAATATGAATATATATGTATTGACATTTTCAAGTATCTTCCTTTTGTTTCTAGGAATAGGATTAATGATGCTCACTATACACATCTACTCAATAATGACTGCTAAAACAATACATACTATTAAAATGTTTTTTAATAGTATTGTCATTCATATATCTTGCTTAATAATATATCTTTTCTTTATAGTGTATGAAAATATAAAAGTCTTAGGTTTTGTTTATAGCATTTTATCGTTTTTTTTCTTTATACCTTTGTTTTTTATTTTCAAATCCATAATACAGACATTATCAAATGATCTGTTATTTAAAATTACACAAACGAATTTAATATGTCTAATTAAAAAAACTCCCTATTGGCTTTTTATTGTTTTATTCAATTTAGTACTTTTTTTATTTGATCTTTTTAATGTTTACGATAATATATATTTAATAATATTATTCGTTTTTGCAGCTTTTGAGTTCTTTTTAATTGACAATCTAAATAAGCGGTATGAGGATATAGATGTTAATTATTTTAATCTTGATTTTATAGATATAATAAATAAACCTATTTTTTTAGAATATCATGAAAGAATAGAAAATATGAGGATATTCAAAATAGATATCAGTTCTATAATTGAAGATAATGCAGAAATTTATATACTAAACCATCAATATCTTTTACATCCTGATAAAGGAAATAAAGATATAACAGGAAATTATATCTATTATGCTATTAATAAGAGGTACTATTTTAAAACTATTAAAATAAAAATATTTACAAAAGCTCCAAAAAGTTCGAAATATACAAAAAATAAAAAATATATCATCAATCTTTATTTTAATATAGATAACAAAAGTAATGAATTGATTTTAAGTGAGCCTTATATAGAAAAATATAGAAATATTTTTAAATTTGTGTTAAGAGAAAAAAAGCTAAATAAGAAAATCAATATTAAAGATTATGTAACACATCTATCATCTATGTTAAATAATGCATACTATTATAATAAAGATATTATGGACGAAGGTAAAAAATTTTTTAAGCAAAATTTGTGTGATAATAGAAAATGGCTTTTACATGATGATAAGATGGGGTACGGTAAAAGTGTTTTAGATCATTCTCTTATAACAAATAATGGATATAGACCAATTGTGATTTCACCTTGGGAAGATAATTATGATGAAGATTTTATTTACTTAATCTATACAAAATTAATGAAAAACACGAAAACAAAACCTGTGAAAGATGATAAGACAATTATTATCTTTTTCATAGGTATATTTGTGGCTTTGGTAACATTATATTTTAATTTATTTAATATAATAGAGGATATGATAAATTCATTTTTAATTGGCTTTCATTTTCAAATAAAAGTTTCTGATTTATTCGTTATCAAAAACACGAAAGGAATTTTCGATTTTATTAAAGGAGGTTTGATGATAGGATTTAATCAATATACGTTTCATTTATTTGACATATGCATTGGTATTTCTAGTGTTTTATTAGCTTTGTTAGGAACTTTTTATTTATTGCCTTATGCAATAATACATGTAAAAAATTCCAGTAAAATTCACCAATCTTATTATTTAAAAGGAATAAAAAAAGCGTTAACGATGAATAAAGTGATGCTGATAATTGAAGATATAGATCGTTTAGAGGAAAAACCTATTCTTGATATGTTTAGAGTATTAAGCTCAATTAATACATTTATGCAAGAAAGAGATAAACCCATAGGAATTATATCTTTATACAGTGATAGCAATAAAATTCAAAGATATAAAAATGATTTATCTAATAAAGTGATTTACGATATAATCTTGCAAGATGTAGATTTAAAGAAATCGATGATTTTGTATTTCTTGAAATATACAGAAGCTTTTTCACAAATAAAACTTTATTAACAAGGAAAGAGAAAGAGATGATTATAAAAGAGATTTACTCAAATGATAATATAAATTTTAGGGATGTTCATAAGATATTAAATGAAATTGTAATCGAATATTTCGAAAAAGGTGGGATTCCTTTCTAAAAAAAATCACAGGACTATAAAATTTGTTCCTGTGATTTCTTTCATTTATTCAACTTTTCCTAAAAGATAATTGATCAACTGCTGTGCAGCACGACCACTGGTA
>ENA-OWPJ01000738-OWPJ01000738.1-human-gut-metagenome-genome-assembly--contig:-NODE-738-length-23107-cov-3.04256_pt1 | contig 23107 bp, 21 predicted proteins | sample MGYA00248264_ERZ651846 | MGnify/ENA primary metagenome ERZ651846 (study PRJEB26924, sample SAMEA4378271) | human gut metagenome | biome: human gut; feature: human-associated habitat; material: faeces...
AAAGGTTCTATGACATCAGCAAGTGTACATCCAAGAGAAATCTATAAAGAAGCTTTGGCCAGTGGCTGTGCAAAGATCATCTGTGTGCATAATCATCCTTCTGGAAATGTAGAACCCAGTGAAGCTGATATCTTATTGACAGAAGCTATTGATGCCTGCGGGAAGATGACGTGTATTCCTTTGGTGGATCATATCATTGTAGGAAAAAATTCTTATACAAGTTTGCGACAAAAGCAATTAATTGATTGAACTATTTTCGATTAGCCTTTATAATAATAGCAGTAAAGTTGGTGATAGCATGTCAAAATTAAATCGATTACAAAAAATACTGCTGGGATTGATCGCAGTATTTCTAATACTAGGTGTGATTCTGCGCAGTATGAGTGGTAGTCTGAGTGGAAATCTTGCATATGATGGTGTCAGTATGCTGAAATATGGATTGATTGATCAGCCACTTCAAACATTAAAAGGATGGATGAAAGATTTTTCTGATTTATGGGCGGTCAAGGATGAAAATGACAACTATAAATATCTGATCAGCACCATGCCAAGTATACAGGCACAAAATGATGAACTGATAAGAGAAAATACGGAATTAAAAGAACTGCTAGATTTACAAAAAGATGAAACTGCATATAAATTAACATATGCGAAAGTAAAAAGTCGTGATCAGGCATACTGGAACAATCAGTTAACAATCAATAAAGGTAAAAAAGATGGTATCAAAGAAGGAATGGCAGTAAGAACCGCAAAAGGCTTAATCGGCAAGATTTCTGAAGTTAGTGAGTATTCCAGCACTGTGAAGCTTTTGACGAGTGAAGATAAACAAAACAATGTCATTATTAAGGTAAGCATTTCAGATAAAGAAGCCGTGGATGGTGTTTTACAAAGCTATGATGCAAGTAAAGGACGATACGTGGTTCAATTGTTTGATACATCAGATAAGATCAAGCAGGGACAACAGGTCATCTCCAGTGGAAAAGGGGAAGGATATCCAGGGGGTATCTTTATTGGTACCGTGGACACTGTGCAGGCTTTGAATAATCAGACAGGACAGACTGTTTATGTAAAACCAGTGGATGATTTCCAAAGTTTTGAAACGGTTGCTGTTGTGACAGGTGAGAAATAATGTTGACGCATGCAGTATTTGTATTCATCTGTTTTATACTGGATGAAATATTGATGGTATTGTTTCCTGGCAGTTATCTGTTGAATGATTTGTTGTTTATCGCAAACCTTGGCTTTTGCGCCATGATTCTGACAATTCGTAAATTTGATTTCTTAGACTCTGTATTATTTGCTGTTTTATGGGGGATGTATTATGACTTCTTCTGCGCAAATACATTCTTGGTATATGCCATTGTCTATGGTATTGTCGCATGTTTATTGCGTTTATGGAGTAAACATATGACAGAAACATTAATTGAATCCTTAGTATTATGTATTGTGACAATTTTCGCCAAAGATCTTTTGGTATACTTTTATATGTATTTCCAAAGAGTGACAGCACTTACGTTTCTGGAATGGGCAGAACGCTTTGAATTGTTAACGCTGTTAGCGAATGCAATTCTGGTTATGATCATCGTTTTCCTAATGAGAATCAAAGATGATTATCTGTTTATGAAAGAAAAACGGATAAGAAGGAGCGAAAAGGTCGAATGGTTCAGATTAAAATCAAAGGATTAAAAGATGGCTTGCATCTGTTTGCACAATTTGATGATGAAACAATATTTTTAAAAGAATTAGAGAAAAGACTCAAAGCAATTTCAATGTATGGAAAAGCGATTGAGGCTTTTTTTCATATACCCGATGTCTGTGATGATACCTTATTATCATTATTTGCCATCTGTGAAAATAATCATATACTGATTAAAGGATTTGATGAAATAGTTGAGCGAAAACAACAAATCAAAGAAGCAACTTTGTACAATGGGCAAATCATCACATTAACAGAAGATACCTTATGGATAGGGGATATGCGAAAAGGTGCCTATGTGCATGCTATGGGAAATTTATATGTGATTGGACATGTGGAGGCAGTGATTGATCTTTGGCATAAAGAAGATGTACTTGTGGCCTCCTCTATTACTTCCAAGGTGCGCATTTGTGATAGTGCATTTCAAAATGTGACAAGTTTCGCACCCATAAAAGCTTACTATAACAGGGAAAAAGTATTACTGAAAGCAGTAAAAGGAGGAGCTTTATGGGAGAAATCATTGCCGTTGCATCAGGAAAAGGCGGGGTTGGAAAAAGCAGTATCGTATTGAATCTTGGTGAAATGCTGGGAAACATGGATAAGAAAGTATGTTTGATTGATATGGATCTGGGATTAAAAAATCTGGATTATATGATGGGACTTGAAAATCGGGTATTATACGATTTAAAAGATGTCATGGAAGGGCATTGCTCCTTACGGAAAGCGATGCTGCAGGATAAGTATTGTAGAAATGTTTATCTGATTCCTGCCTGTAAAAGTGTTCAGATTCATGATTTTTCAAAGGAACAGTTGAAATTGATTGTAGAGGAGTTGGCAGGACAGTTTGATTATGTGTTCTTAGATGCCCCAGCAGGTATTGAAAAAGGTTTTGCATGTTCCATGTATTGTGTTGATCAAGTCATTGTTGTGACGACACTGGATGTGACAGCGTTACAGGATGCTGATCGCATCATCGGTATTTTGATGCAGGAGGGAAAAGAAGAAATATCCTTTCTTGTGAATCGTTATTCACCCAAAGCCATAGAAAAAAAGATTGCGATTCCTTTAGAAGATGCGAAACGCTGGCTGGCGGTTGAATTTTTAGGATATGTATTTGAAGATGAAGAAATGCGAAGAGCAGGGAATATTGGAAAGCCAGCAGTTATCAAACGCAATCAGCCTGTTTATGAATGTTTTATGGCAATTGCAAAACGCTTACAGGGCGAATATGTAAATCTGCCAAAGCTTCATAAGGAAAGCTTTCTTTCAAAACTGTTTGGCTGACTGGTTTTTTTCATGCCAGTATGTTAAAATAAACCAGAAAGAAAGCTGGTGAATGGATGTTTAAGAAACTACTACAAAAATTTGACGACCATTGTTCCTTATACGTACTGTTAAAAATCATTGGTGTTCTGATGATTCTTTATCTGTTGATACGTACGCAAAGCGTATGGGGAAGCTGGGCTTCGATGCTTGTTTCTATCATGACTCCGTTTGTGACTGGCTTTGTGATTGCGTATATCATGAGCCCGCTGGTGGAATTTTTGAAAAAGAAAGGGATACCGAAAAACTTTTCAATATTAGCCATCTGGGTCTTATTGATCATATTAATTATCGTATTGATCGTGATGCTGATACCAGCACTGTATACAAAAGTGAATTCCTTTATTATGAGTATTATAGAAGGGGTACAGTGGATCAGTAATAAAATCAAAGAAGTTGGAAACTTTAAAGATTTTTCGGTTGTGAATTCTATTCAGGATAGTATTATCAAACTATTGGAGGGCTATGATGACTGGCTGCCACAGCTGCTTGGCAATCTGCCAAACTGGATGACGATGGTATTGGATTACTTAACGAATATCCTGTTTACGATCATTATCGCAATTTATATGATGTTTGATTTTAAACGTATTAAGAACTACATAAAAAAAGGCATTCGTTTCTTCTTCCCTCATTGTGATCATTATCTTACCAAGATGGATGAGGATGTGTATGTATATATCAAATCTTTGATTATACTGGTATTTATCCGATTGATTGAATATTGCGCATTTTATTTTCTGGTGGGACATCCCGACTGGCTGATTATTGGTATCATATCTGCCCTTGGTACGATTGTTCCATATATTGGTGGAACGATTGCCAATGCCATTGGTTTATTGACAGGGTTGACCCTTCCAACACCAAATCTGATTGCGTTATTGATTGGTATTTTGATTTTAAGTAACGTGGATAACTATGTCATTTCCCCCATCGTACATGAAAAACGAAGCTCACTTGGACCATTGCTTACAATCTTTGTGATATTTGCGGGTGGTGTGATTTATGGACCAATTGGCATCATGTTGTCCGTACCGGTTACGATAATGATCAAAACAGGAATGGTAATTTATAAACAGGAACATAAAGACGATATTGAGAATCCTTAAGAACAGGCTGCCTGTTCTTTTTTTTCGTATACAGGCATATGTTGTAGTAACGAGGAGGGAAGCTTGTGGATGATCTGCATAAAGTGAGAAGAAGAATTGCCCAGCGAAGAATTGGATTTGAAGAAGAGGAACATAGGAAGGGTCCGCATATATTTCGCTTTTTATATCATACAGTGATGTTGATGATGTTTGTATGTGTGGCGGTGTTAGCGTTATTATTGAATGAGAAATTACATCTGGTTGAAATGCCTGCATTTATGAAAGAACTACATTTAGAAGAGCTGTCATCATGGTTGCCGTTAGAAGATTTTCTTGAGTTGAAAGATCAAAGTGTCAGCTCGCCTGTTTCTTATACCAAAGTGAAAGAAGATACGTATCGTAACGATACCAATACGGTGAATAACCTGTATGATGGTGTGGTATTGCATATTCAGAAAATGGAAAATCAGGATGTTAGTATCGTGATGAAACAGGATAATGGAGTTGTGACCACATATGAAGGGGTAAAAGATGTCAGTGTCAAAGAAAATGAACGTATCTTAAAAGATAAGGTGTTAGGGACTTATCAAGATCAAATCATGATCAGCTTTATGAAAGATAATCGCAAGCTGGATATGCATGAAGCTACGCAAGATTAAGGTTTCCTGGTTATGGATACCTTTTCTTTTCTTGTGTGCATGGCTGCCGGTTTATAAAATACTGTGTTTTATCTTTTTGATCATGAGCATGCATGAAGGCGCACATGTATTCATCGCATATCTGTTTCATTATCCCATACGAAAAATCATTATATATCCATTTGGCCTATGTGCCATCATAGAATCCATTGGCTATCGAAGTGGCTTAAAGGATCTTTGTGTCCTTATCGCAGGCCCTCTAACACACCTTTTTGAACCGGTATTATTATATCTTTTTGTAGGTACCCATATCATTTCCTATACCTTTTACGAGTATTTATGTCTGATGAATGCTTCGATACTGGTTTTTAATATGCTGCCAATTTATCCTTTGGATGGTGGACGGATATTAGAGTTATGTTTACAGCTTTTCTTTCGTTATGAAACAGCTGCCCGCTTATTGCATGTGCTATCAATCATATGGCTGTTGATGTTAGGATACTTTCAGATACTACATGGCATCAGTGCCATGATGGTGATTGTCTTATTGGTTATGGAAAACATCATGGCATACTACACCATCAGATATCGTAAATTGGTATTCTATCGCTATCGCAGAAGGCATCCTGTTTCTTATCCAGTACGCATGAATAAAGGACATGATTTATATCGCTTTTCCTATAATGTGATGTATGTGCATGGCGCATGGATGGAGGAGGAAAAATGGCTATCGATTTTTCGATTATGAGTAGGCGCATGAAAAAAATTATGATATAATTTAAAACAAGGAGGATGAAAGTTATGAAAAAACTTCAATCTTTTCTTGTCATCATGTTATGTGCGTTATTTCTTAGCGGATGCAGTGAAGAACACCCAAAGGTTGCCACAACCATTTATCCATTAACTTATCTTGTGGATCGTATCGCAGGCAATTATGTAGAGGTGGAAAATATCAGTACAGATACATTGGTACAACGTGCACAACTGAAAGAAGATTATAAAAAAACATTAAAAAACAGCGATATTTTGTTTTATATTGGTGGATTAGAACCATATATGGATATCTATTATGATGATATCCGTTCCACAAAAGTAAATATGGTCAATCTGGAAACAAAGAGTGCCGTATATAAATTTGAACGTTATACAACGACAACCATCAATGGTATTACCACAGGGGTGGAAGCACCTTATTATGATGGGGATGCGTTCAAAATGCTGGATTTATATGATTCCGACCCAATGCTTTGGATGGATCCAGTCGCTATGACTTCTATGGCACATGATATTTGTACATCTTTGAGTAACCAATATCCGGAATATAAAAAAATATTTCAGTCTAATTATAAAAAACTGGAAGTAGATCTGGCACGTTTGGATGCGGATTATCAAAAGATACCGGAAGAACATATGCAGATTTCTTTTGTGTCCATGACGCCAAGTTTCGGCATTTGGCAGAAATCCTATGGTGTCAATGTATATCCTGTATGTTTAAGTAAATATGGGGCATTGCCTACCAAAGATCAGTTAGAAGCAATCAAGAGCCGTATTCGTGCAGATAAAGTACGTTATATGGTGCTGGAACAAAATTTACCAGAAGACATGGCCAAGTTACAGCAGCAGCTGATTGATGAATTAGGATTAACACCTATTAATATGAGCAATCTGTCTAGTATCAGTGAATCAGATCAGAAAGCTACCAAAGATTATCTTACAATTATGTATGAAAATTTGAAAATGCTGGAAAATATGGCTTCATAAAGGTCGCAAGACCTTTTCTTTTTGATTTATGTGTAAAGTACGCGTGATTTATTGAAAACTGTGGTAAAATAAAGTACAAATGGAGGTTATTTTATGAAAAATCTATTATTAATTGACGGAAATTCCATGTTGTTTCGTGCTTACTATGCGACATTATATGGAAGAATGATGAAAACCAGCAATGGGATCCCTACCAATGCGGTATATGGTTTTATCACCATGATCAATAAAGCACTGGATATGGTAAAACCAGATGCAGTATTTGTGGCATGGGATGCTGGAAAACCAACCTTCCGTCATGAAACATATACAGAATATAAAGGGACAAGAAAACAACTGGATCAGGAATTGATCGTACAGTTTCCAATTGCCCGTGAATACTTAGATAGTTATGGTATCACTCGCTATGAATGTGAAGGCATTGAGGCAGATGATATCATAGGCTCACTTGCGAAAAAATATCCGGATGTAAATATCCATATCCTTTCCAGTGATCGTGACTTATTACAGCTGATTGATCCTACCACAGATGTTTATCTGATGAAAAAAGGAATCACGGAAATGGAAGTCATGAACGAAGAAAAATTAATGGAAACCATGGGCATTAAGCCATGTCAGATCATTGATCTAAAAGCGTTGATGGGAGATAGTGCAGATAATATTCCAGGTGTTAAGGGAATTGGTGAAAAAACAGCATTAAAACTGTTGAATGAATATGAAACAGTAGATAATGTATATGAACACATTGATGAAATTAAAGGCAAGCTGAAAGAAAAACTGGTAACCGATAAAGAAAAAGCATTTTTATCAAAATATCTTGCGACAATCAAAACGGATGCGGATATTCCATTTACCATCGATGAAATCGCAATGCCACAACCAGGCGATACCTTGCATGATTTTTATGTAAAATATGAAATGAACAGCTTTGCGAAAGCTACTATGAATACCGATAAAGTAGAAAAACATAGTACACGGGAAGTTGTACATATCATTAGTAAAGATTTATTATGCGATGATTCCGTTGTCTATGCGGATGTCGACAATGAAGCCTATTATGATGCACAATTATATGGCTTCGCCATTGGAAATGAAACGAAAAACGAATACATCACCTTATCGGATGCTTTACAAGATGAAGCTTTCTTACAATATATCAAAGAAGATAATCATATGGCGGTCTATGATGCAAAGAATTTCTATCATACCTGTCATAAAAATAATATCCCATGTGGCAATATTGCATTTGATATCATGATTGCGGCATTCTTAGTAGATGGAACGATTTCAGATTATGATAAGCTGCAGGAGAAATATAACTTTGATCGCAGTATTCGTAAAGAAGATGTATATGGCAAACGTGGCAAACCAAAACTGGTTGATGAGCAACAGCAACAAAACTATGCGCTGATGCAGGTAGATGATCTATCAGATCTGATTAAGCCGTTAAAAGATGAATTGAATAAAATGGAAATGATGGATCTGTTTATGAATATTGAAATGCCATTAACACGTGTGTTATATGCGATGGAAAAAGAAGGCGTTTATACAAGTTTGCAAACATTAGATGAAATCGCTGCGGCAACCGCAAAGAAAATTGATGATTTAAGCAGACAGATTTATGAAATGGCAGGTATGGAATTTAATATCAATTCCCCAAAACAGCTGGCAGTCATCTTATATGATGAATTAGGCTTAAAAGCCGGCAAGAAACGCAGTACTGCCGCAGATGTATTAGAGAAACTGATTCATGTACATCCTATCATTCCATTACTGCTGGAGCATCGGAAATATCAGAAAATTTATAGTACCTATGCAGTTGGATTGAGTAAACATATCCAAAGCGATGGAAAAATCCATACGATTTTTAATCAGATACAGACCCAGACAGGGCGTTTATCCAGTAGTGAACCAAATCTTCAAAACATCAGTGTTCGTGATGAAGAAGGCAAAGAAATACGTAAAGCATTTGTGGCCAGTCCCAACCATGTATTGTTAAGTGCGGACTATTCACAAATTGAATTAAGAATGTTAGCACATATGGCAAATGAGGAACAGATGATTGATGCCTTTAATCATGGTATTGATATTCATACCAAAACAGCCATGCAGATTTTTGATGTTGACCATGATGCGGTAACTTCCAACATGCGAAGAAGCGCAAAAACAGTTAATTTTGGTATCGTGTATGGACAAAGTGATTTCGGCTTAAGTGAACAGCTGGGTATATCCAGAAAAGAAGCACACAGCTTTATTGAAAAATACTTTGCGTCTTATCCAGCCATCAAAACCTTTATGGATGCGACAATTGCCTATTGTGAAGAAAATGGCTATGTAAAAACTATCTTTAATCGAAGAAGATATATTCCAGAAATCAGCGATAAGAATTATATGATGCGTGAATTTGGAAAACGCGCTGCCATGAATGCTCCTATCCAGGGAAGTGCTGCTGATTTGATCAAGATGGCAATGATTTCTATTTATGACACCATGCAGAAACGGGGCGTGAAATCACGCATGATCTTACAGATTCATGATGAATTGATCTTTGATGTATGTGAGGATGAAATCGAATTAATGAAAGAACTGGTAGAAGATGGTATGCAGAATATCATGAAGCTGAAGGTTCCTTTGATTGCGGAAGCAAGCATAGGCAAGAACTGGTATGAGGCAAAATAATGCCAGAACTTCCTGAAGTAGAAACCGTTCTTCGTACCTTAGAGCATCAGTTGAATCATCCCGTTATTGAAAATGTAGAAGTCTATTGGACACGTATCATCGCCTATCCTGATGTTGATACTTTTATAAAACAAATCAAAGGCAGAAAAATACTGGCATATGAACGCTATGGAAAGTTTCTTATCTTTGATTTAGATGATATGGTATGGATCGTTCATTTGCGTATGGAAGGTAAATTCTATGTACAACGACCATCTGAGGCATACGATAAACATACGCATGTGATATTTACCTTAGATGATGGGCGGCAATTACGATATCATGATACACGTAAATTCGGCAGAATGTGGCTGTATCCTAAAACAGATGAGCAACGATATCCCTGTTTTGAGAAATTTGGCTATGATGTATTTGATGAACGATTAACCTCAGATTATCTGTATCACCGCCTGCATCATAAAAAAACAGCCTTAAAAGCTGTTTTGTTAGATCAAAGTATTATGTGTGGTATTGGTAATATCTATGCGGATGAAATATGTTTTGCGATGAAGATGCATCCAGAAACTATGATCAATCATTTGCGTAAAAAAGATTTTGAAGAATTGATCTATCAAACAAGAAGAATCATGAATGGTGCCATCCGTTCTGGTGGAACAACCATTCGTTCCTATACATCCTCCTTAGGGGTGGATGGAAGATTTCAGTTGAAACTGAAAGTACATGCGAAAAAAGGAGAAAAGTGCAGTGTCTGTGGCACGGAAATCAAAAAGATCCAAGTCGCACAGCGAGGAACGTGCTACTGTCCTGTATGTCAGAAAAGGAAATGAAAAAGATTGGATTAACAGGTGTGATGGGCGCTGGGAAATCCAGTGTAATCGAAATACTGAAAGAAGCAGATGTTACTGTATTAGATTGTGATGCCATCAACGCCGACTTATTAAAAAAAGGAAACAAAGGATATCAAAGACTGGTAGAAGTATTCTCTGATGATATTTTAAATGAACAAAAAGAATTAGATAAACAGAAAATGAGTGATCTGATATTCTCAGATCCGATAAAGAAAAAACAAGCAGAGGGTATTTTGCATCCTTTGATCAAAGAAGAAATCTCTAACTGTCTAGATACATTAAAAAATCAAAAGCTGGCAGTTGTAGAAGTACCATTACTATTTGAGGTACATTGGGAAAGCTTCTTTGATGAAATATGGGTTGTGGCAGCAGAACGTGATATCATCTTACAGCGCTTGATGATGTATCGCCATGTATCCCAAAAAGAGGCAATTAGACGATTAGATGCCCAGATGCCCCAGGAAGAAAAGATTAACAAAAGTGATGTCGTATTCTGGAATAATGGAGATAAAAAAGCTTTGAAACAGCAGATTCATGATATACTGAATAAAGAATAGAGGTGGTTTGGATGCTGATGAAGGAAGATAAATGCAAAATAGAAATCTGTGGGGAAATCAGCAATGAAACACTTGCATCATTTACCATGCTGTATGCCCCCCTTATCAAACAGGATGCAGTTACTCTGTATCAGACCCTGCTTGCCATCGGCACCCGCCATGCGAAAATAAAAAACCATTTGTTAATTGCCAATATCACTGGCTTAAGCATGGAAGTCATAGAAAAAAATAGACGCATTCTAGAACAGTATCTGTTAATGAAAACCTATTATGACGCCTTACATAATGCTTATATCTATCAGGTGTTCATGCCTAAAAAAGGCAGTGAATTTCTGCGTCATGAAGTATTTGGCAGACTATATATGAAGGAAATGGGGAAACAGGTCTATGAATTCAATAAACTCTGTTTTGCCCCAGCCATCGAGGATAAAAAAGGCTATCAGGAAATCACGATTCCTTTTGAAAACGTATTAAAAGAAGATTGGGAGGATAGTCAGGAAGAACTGTTTAAAAAGATGAAACCAAAGCAGGATATCTTAACCCAAAATGATATCCCGCTCAGCTTTAATTTTGATCGGTTCTTAACTGGATATTCTACAATGATATTCCCTTTAAAGGCAAGAAGTGGAGAAAATCTGCATGCCATAGGGGAGCTTGCGACCATTCATGGCATATCAGAAATGGAAATGCGCAAGCTGGTTTCCCAATGTATCGATTTAAAAAATGGGCGGTTAAATCTGGAAGCGTTAAAGAAAAAATGCCGAAATGCCAAACCTGTCTATGAAGAAAAGCAACAAGATCCTTATGGGCTACCGCCAGTTATTTTCTTACAAAAGAAACAACGCGGTGTAAAAGTTAGTCATGCGGACAAGTTTTTAATAGAGAATTTGATCACAGATTTCAAGATGAAACCAGAAGTTGTGAATGTATTGATAGAATATGTATTAGAAACCACCAATCAGCGTTTTACCAGAAAATATGTAGAAAAAGTAGCTGGTGTATGGGTGCGCTTAGGTATAGATACCAAAGAAAAAGCATTGGCGCAGATAGAAGAAGAAAAGCAAAAAGGAAAACCGAAACCAAATGTCGAAAAGAAACAGTTGCCTGCATGGTATCATGATCAGGACAGTGTACAAAGCAATCAACAGGTGGATGAGGAAGCATTAGAAAAAATGTTGAAAGAACTGGAAGGTGAGCAGCATGGATAAAATCAGTTTTCATTATGAATTAAGCGAAGAACAAAAAGTAAAAAAGAAACAGCTGGTAGAAAAACTGCTGGCTCATCCTTACATCAAAGAATGGCTGAAAAAGCAACAATTAGATGAACACTTTGTGGAAGAACACAGCGGTAAATTCTCTGACTGGGTAAAGGTCAAAGAAAAATGTGAGCATTGTGAAGGACTGATGTTTTGTCGTCAGCCACAAAAAGGTGCTTATCTTGATTTGTATGTAGATGGTTTCTTACAAAATCGCTTAACACATTGTGCATATGTAATACAAAGAGAAGAACAGTTTGCTCATAAAAAATACTATCGCCAGGCAGATATGAATGAAGAAATGCTGTCTGTCAATATTGCACGTCTGGATTTAAAAAAAGAAAGTGCAGATTACAAATCAGTCGTCATGTCGATTACCCAGAATCTGATGGATGAAACAAATGACAAAGGGGTATACTTATGGGGAAAACCAGGTGTGGGAAAAACTTATCTTGCGGCTGGTATGACCAATTTCTATACAAGAAGAAATGTGCCATGTGCATTTGTCCATGTGCCAAAGCTCATTTCGGATTTAAAACTGATGTTTCAAGATCCAGAAGGCATGGAACGAAAATTAAATATGTTAAAACGCATAGATGTTCTAGTATTAGATGATATCGGTGGAGAAAGTATTACCAGCTGGAGTCGTGATGATATCTTATTAACGATATTGGAAGCCAGAATGCAGGCAAAAAAGAAAACCATCTTTACAAGTAATTATTCTATGAAGGATTTAAAAGAACGTCTGCGTGTGACAACGAACAAATCATCCGAGCCGATTGCCGCAGAGCGATTAATGGAAAGAATTAAAGCGTTATCAGATGAAATATTCGTCAAAGGAGAAACGCGAAGATTCTAACTTGTACATAAATCGTAAATAAATACACGTAAAACGTAAAGAAATGCTAGTCAAAATTGTAAGAAAATGGTATTATAAAGAAGTGAATGGAGGAATTATTATGGTAAAGCGTATTGGTATTCTGACATCTGGTGGAGATGCACCGGGAATGAATGCTGCCATTCGTGCCGTCACAAGGGTTGCATTAAATAGTGGAATTGAAGTTTTCGGTATCTATGATGGATACAAGGGAATGGTAGAAGGCTATATAGAACCTTTGACGAAGGCCTCCGTTGGTGAAATCATTGACCGTGGCGGGACTATATTAGGATCTGCACGTTTGCCGGAGTTCAAGGATATTGAAGTTCGTAAAAAAGCTGTATCCCAGCTGAAGAAACGTGGAATCGAGGCAGTTGTTGTAATTGGTGGGGACGGATCTTATCGTGGTGCACTGGCCTTAACGGAAATGGGCATCAACTGTATCGGTCTGCCTGGCACGATCGACAATGATATCACATGTACTGATTTTACAATCGGTTTTGATACTGCACTTACGACTATCGTAGAAGCTGTCGATAAACTGAGAGATACCTCCAGTTCGCATCACCGCTGTTCTATTGTAGAAGTAATGGGAAACCGTTGTGGTGATTTAGCAATATGGGCAGGCATTGCCTGTGGTGCTGAAATCGTTATTACTTCTTCCACTGGCTTTGAGGAAGGCGAAGTGCTGGAGAGATTGCGTGATTTTGATTTGATCAAAAAGAAACGTCATGCAATTGTGGTAATTTCTGAAAAAATCACAGACGTACACCAGTTTGCGAAAAAGGTTAGTCTGAATACTGGATTCTCTGGTAGAGCCACGGTATTAGGCCACGTACAGCGTGGTGGATCACCGACACCAAGTGATCGAGTATTGGCAAGCCGCATGGGTGAAAAAGCTGTTGATTTATTGATGCAAGGCATTGGTGGACAATGTGTAAGCATCAAAGACAACCAGATTATATCAGTTCCTATTGAAGAAGCATTAAGTATGCCTAGAGAGTCACGTAAACGACTGCTTAACTTATTTGAAAGACTGGTTTAATCAGAAACAAAAAAAATTACAAACACGTAGGTAATTAGGAAAGGAAATTGAATTTATGCTGCAAAAAAGAAAAACAAAAATCATCTGTACCATTGGTCCAGCTTCTGAAAGCAAAGAAATGATGACCAAGCTGGTAAACAACGGAATGAACATCATCCGTTTAAACTTCTCTCATGGAGATTATGAAGAACATGGAAATCGTATTAAAACGATTCGTGAAGTTGTAAAAGAAACAGGAAAAAGTGTTGCGATTTTACTTGATACAAAAGGCCCAGAAGTACGTTTAGGTGACTTCGCTAATGGATCAGAAACTTATGAAAAAGGTGAAATCGTAAAAATCGTTCGTGAAAAAATCGAAGGAACACACGAAAAATTCCACATCCAGTGTCCAGAAATCTTTGACGATTTACAGGTTGATGGAACTATCCTGATTGATGATGGTAAATGCCGTTTAACAGTAATCGATAAAAAAGACGGTGAATTAACATGCCGTATTGAAAATCCTCATACATTAAAGAGCAAAAAAGGATGTAACCTGCCAGGCGTTAAATTAAGTATGCCATTCATCTCAGAAAAAGATGATGCAGATATCCGTTTCGGTTGTAAAATGGGTGTTGATTACATCGCTGCATCTTTCACAAGAAGAAAAGATGATGTATTAGCTATCCGTCAGATTTTAAAAGAAGAAGGAAGAGAAGATATTCAGATTATTCCAAAGATTGAAAACCAAGAAGGTTTCGATAATTTGGAAGAAATTCTTGAAGTTGCTGATGGTGTTATGGTTGCACGTGGTGACTTGGGAGTTGACGTATCTCTTGAATTAGTTCCTATTTATCAGAAGAAAATTATCAAGACTGCAAATGCATTAGGTAAACCAGTTGTAACTGCAACTCACATGTTGGAAAGTATGCAGGGCAACCCTAGACCTACACGTGCAGAAGCAAGTGATGTTGCGAATGCAATCCTTGATGGAACAGATGCAATCATGTTATCTGGTGAATCAGCAGCTGGTTTATATCCAGTAGAAGCTGTTCAGACAATGGATAAGATTGCAAAAGCTATGGAACCAGAAATTCCTTATGCAGTACGTTTAAAGAATGCAATCAAGACTAGCCAGAGAACAAAGAACGATGCAATCGCTATCTCTGTAGCGGATACTGCAATGGCACTTGATGTTGCTGCTGTTATCGCATTTACACAGAGTGGAACAACTGCAAGAAGAATCTCTAAATTCCGTCCAGAAGCACCAATCATCGCTGTTACTTTTGATGAAAAGACACAGCGTTCATTAGCTGCAAACTGGGGTGTTACAACTGTTCTTTCTGAAGTAACAAACAACCAGAACAATGAATGTGAATTGGCTCGTGCCATCGCAAAAGATATGGGAATCAAAGTTGGTGAAACAATCATCATCGTTGCTGGATATCCTGTAGGATGCGGTGCTACAAACACAATGAAGATCATTGAAGTAAAATAATCAAAACAGATTTTATGAAAGCATAGCAGAAACGCTATGCTTTTTTTGTCAGAATTGAACACTTTTATATACGGATATCCAAATTTTTTTTAATATCTAGACAGTAGCTATAAGAAATGATAAACTACTTGAAAAGAGAAATGAGGATGGACAATGAAGAAAAAGCTATCAGATCATTTATTTACAATGGTTGCAGTTGCGATTATCCTTTTTGCAGGTATTACCTATCTGAAACCGGAAGTACAGGAAAAAAAGCCTGGCTATGCTTTTCTGGATACCTTGGGAGAAACAAGGAACAGTTTAACACCACGTCTTGATCGAGAAGGACCTGTAGAAGAAATCAAACCAAAAGAAATAACCCCAGCCGAGTTGGAAGAGCGGATTGCGGCTAGTGAAAAAAAAGAAGAAAAAGTGGAACAGAAACAGGAACAGCCAAAAGAAGAAGTAAAAAAGGAAGATAAGAAAGAAGATAAAAAAGAAGAAAAGACAGAAACAAAACAAGAAGAGAAAACAGTGGTAAAAGAAGAAGTAACGGTTCCAAAAGAAGAAGTTGTCGTCATGAGTAATACACAATATATTGGAAACAGTGGACAGGTATTTATGACTTATGAAGAAGCGGAAAACTATGCGAAAAAAGAAGCAGAAGAATGTCCAGATACCATAAGCAGTTATCAAATCGTTCCATCATGGGAGCATCCAATTGATGGAAACCGTCAGTTTACTGTTGATTTTGTCTATCAATCATAGCATTTTCTGTATGATTGTGGTGTGAAAACAAAAACGTTTGTGATATCTTGTTTTATTTTTCTAAAATCGTTCATATTAAGTGGGAAAATACACATAAAAGTGGTAAAATATTGATATACAAGGATTTTAAAGGAGGAGTTTTTTTTATGAAAACGTATATTGGAGTAGACCTAGGTGGTACAAATGTCCGTGTAGCAAAAGTTGATGAAGAAGGTAATATTTTACAGATTGTAAAAGAACCTACAGAAGTTGCACAGGGAACAGAGCATGTGATTAATAAAATCATTTCTATGATTGAAAAAATTGATGGCTATGCTGATTGTGAAGGAATCGGTATGGGTGTTCCAGGACCAGTGAATACCATTGAAGGAAAAATGGTTTTAGCTACCAACCTTCCAGGATTTGAAGGCTTCCCAATCGCAAAAACAATCAGTGATCATTTCCATATGCCAACATTCGTTGACAATGATGTAAATGTTGCTGGTATGGGTGAAGCTATGCTTGGTGCCGGAAAAGGTCTGCCTGTAGTATATTATGTAACCATCTCTACTGGTATTGGTGGCGCATTGGTTGTAAATCAGCGTGTAGTTGCTGGTAAAAATGGTCACGCAGGTGAAGTAGCAAATATCATCATTGACCGTAACCGTGAAAAAGTAAATTACTTAAATGTAGGCGCAGTAGAAAATGAAGCTAGTGGAACTGCAATCACAAGAAAAGGAAAAGCAATCTTTGGTGATGACAAGATCAGACATGCAGGTGATGTTTTTGATTTAGCAAGAGAAGGCAATGAAAAAGCATTGAAGCTTTGTGATGAAGTTGCTTATGATTTAGCGGTTATGTTCTCAGCTATCGCACATGTTGTTGACCCATATGTATTCGTTGTTGGTGGAGGCGTTATGAAGGGTAAAGATGTATTCTTCGATAAGATGGAAGCTTACTATCGTACAATGATTCATAAAGGTATGCAGACAGTAGAATTCAAAGAAGCACAGTTGGAAGAACCAGGTATTGTTGGTGCAGCAATGCTGCCTAGATCTTATGTTGACAAGGAGAACATATGATTGACCAAAAAAGATTAGAGAAATATGCAGAGCTTGCTATCGTAAAAGGTGTCAATCTTCAAAAAGATCAGACACTGATGATCAACGCAAGCATTGATGCAGTAGATATGACACGTGCATGTGTAAAAGCAGCTTATGCACATGGCGCAAAACAGGTAATTGTAACCTATGTAGATGATTATAATATCAGAGAAGATTATATACACCAAAGTGAAGAAACATTAAGCAATGTTCATGCATGGCAGGTAGATAGTAAGCTGGATTATTTTAAAGAAGGTGGATGCATCCTGCATATCATCAGTGATATTCCAGGTATTATGAAAGATGTGCCAGCTGATAAAATCAGTAAACGTCGTATGGCAATGGCTTCAGCAAGTAAAGAAGTACGCGCATATACCAATGCCAATAAGGCACAATGGAGCATTGTCGCAGTACCAAATCCTGAATGGGCAGCCCTTGTATTCCCTGAATTTGAAGATGTGGATGCAGCTGTAGAAGAATTATGGGAACGCATTTTATCCTGTGTACATGTTCGTGAGGATAATGATCCAATTGAAGAATGGACAGAATTAAATGAAAGCTTCCAAAAACGTGTGAAGATTTTAAATGATCACAATTTCAAAGAATTGCATTTCACAAATTCTTTAGGTACAGATTTACATGTAGGACTTGTGAAAGGTCATATCTGGGCTGGTGGAAATGATGTCACAATTGAAACAAATATTCCATTTAATCCTAATATGCCAACCGAAGAAATCTTTACCACACCATCACGCAGTGGGGTATATGGTAAAGTTGTTGCTAGTAAACCATTAGATTATAATGGTACACTGGTAAAAGATTTCTGGCTGACATTTGAAGATGGCGTCGTAAAAGATTTTGATGCAAAAGAGGGAAAAGATGCTTTGGCAAGCCTTGTTCATTTTGATGAAGGCAGCAATCGCCTAGGTGAAGTAGCACTTGTTCCTTATGAATCACCAATCTCACAAAGCGGTATTTTATTCTATAACACTTTATTTGATGAAAATGCAAGCTGCCATCTGGCACTTGGAAGTGCCTATCCGGGCAATATTGAACATGGAACAGATATGAGTGAAGAAGAATTACTGGCAGCAGATGTCAATCAGTCATTAACGCATGTGGACTTCATGTTTGGTAATGAAGATATGAAAGTCATCGGTATCAAAGAAGATGGCACACAGGTAACTGTCTTTGAGAATGGAAACTTTGTATTTTAGACTAACGTATATGCGTTAGTCTTTTTTTGGATATTGCATATAAAATTGTAAGAAAACAGCAATCTGATGATATAAATTTCCATAATTACAAGAAATATTGCGTACTGTTTTCATAAATGGTATAATCAAAAAAACAAGAGAGGAGAATATATATGCAAATTGCGTTGATTGTTATAGGAATCGTATTAGTAATTGCAGTCATCTGGCTGATCAGCAGTTACAACAAATTTATCAAAATGGGGAATAAAGTAGAAGAAGCATTCTCTACTATGGATGTATTCTTGAAGAAACGTTATGATTTGATCCCTAATCTGGTAGAAACAATTAAAGGTTATGCCAAACATGAATCTCAAACATTGGAAAAGGTAATTGCAGCAAGAAGCAGTGCAATGAATGCCACATCAATGGATGAAAAAATCAAGTGTGAACAAAAATTCCAAAGCATGATTGGATCATTATTTGCAATCAGTGAACAATATCCACAATTAAAAGCTAATGAAAACTTCATGTCTTTACAGGCTGATTTAAAGTCAATTGAGGATGATATCGCGAATGCACGTAAATACTACAATGCTGTATGTCTGAAGTTTAATAACCTTGTCATGATGTTTCCTACCAATATATTAGCCGGTATCTTCCATTTTACAAAGAAACCAATGTATGAGGTAAATGACGCATCACAAAGAGAAAATGTAAACGTACAGTTTTAAATAATCTGAAGGAATCGTTTACCATATTATGCATACGATTCCTTTTTTCAAAGGAGGGACTATGAAAAAGATAAGTTTATGGATCATGATCATGGTTTGCTGCATGATGTCACTGACACCGCTGTCCGCAAAGGAAGCATTCGATATTGAAAAGGCGAACATAGAAATGGTCGTACATGAAAATGGCAGTATTGATATCACTGAAACCTATGATTTAAAGTTCCTGCAAAGACGTCATGGCTTTTATCGTAACATTCCAACCGTATATGATATGGATTGGAATGTAGATGGCGTAAAAGAAAAGAAGTCCTATTACTTTCCTATTAGTCATATAGAATGTGATGGACCATATAAGGTAGAAAAGAACTATGATGGGATTTCCATACGTTTAGGCGATGAAGATGAAGAAGTCATAGGAAAACAGTCTTATCGTCTTTCTTATCGTGTACAAACAAAAGATCTAGATCTTGATGGCATACAGATGCTGTACTGGAATCTGATAGGAAGCTTTGACACAACCATTAAGGACTTTACCTATCGTATTACCATGCCAAAAGTATTTGATAGTGAAAACATATATGTTTCTACAGGGCGCTATGGTCAAAATAACAATAAATTAAGTGTAAAAGTAGATGGTAATATCATCAGTGGACACAATACAAAAATGTTGTTTTCACAAGAGCAGGCGACCATTATGGTTAATCTACCAAAAGATTATTTTACTTTTACAAAAGATAAAAACTATGATACGTATGTGATTGGTATTACTCTGATCATCCTGCTTGGCAGTCTGATTTTATTTATTCGTTTTGGTAAAGATGATGAAGTCATTGTGACAGTGGAATTTGATCCACCAAAAGATTTAGATAGTGCAGGTGTGGGCTATGTAATCGATCATATCGTAGATGATCGGGATGCGGTATCTTTGATTTTGAAGTGGGCAAACAATGGGAATATTTTGATTCATGATGAAAATGAAGGCTTCCAGCTTGAGAAACGTAAAGAACTTGGCATAGAAGCTAATGATTATGAGCGAACGCTGTTTTCTGCAATCTTCTCTAAGGATTATATCGTAAAAGAAGATGATTTAAAAACGGAGAAAATGAGTAAAGCGATGAATGAAACAAAAATACAGATTCAAAATCATTTTAAAAAAGAGAATCAGGTATATATGAAAGCCTCTTTGGTATTACAATGTGTGATGTTGTTTATTGTTGTGTTGCCACAGGCAATCGCATCCTTTGCGGGGGCATATGCCAAATATGATGCAATATCACTTTCTTTACCATTTATGATACCATCATTGATTTTATTAATCACAATCATTCCATGGATTTTATTCATCAGAAAACGTTATGCGATGAAACGCTCTACTTTCTTTATCCTGATGATCGTTTTATTGATATGTAACGGCATCTGTATTGGTGCTGGTGTGATTTTACAAATGCAGCTGGAAACAAGCTGGTATGTAATCTTATTGACAACCCTTGTGACACTTGGACTATTGGTCATTATGGTTTTCATGGATAAACGCAGTAAGAAAGGCAATGCATGGCTGGGACAGATTCTTGGGTTAAAAGAGTTTATTGAAAGCTGTGAAAAAGATCGAATTGAAGCGTTGGCAAAGGATGATCCATATGCATTCTTTAAAGTACTGCCTTATGCGTATGTACTTGGAATCAGTGATGTATGGGTGAAAAAATTTGAAAACATCGGCTTGCCAAACCCTGGCTGGTATGTAGGCAATCAGGGAGATGTCTTTATGAGTATGTTGTAGTGGAATCATTTCCATTATTGTATGCGTGATATTTCAAAAGCAGTCTGTTATATCCCACCTGCGAAATCTGGAAGTGGAGGTGGAAGCTTCTCTTCTGGTGGATTTGGCGGTGGAGGCTTCTCCGGCGGCGGTTTTGGCGGCGGTAGTGGTGGAAGCTGGTAAGCTGTAGAAAAGGTAGGAGTTTTTCCTACCTTTTATGCTTTATGCATGATTTCTTTATACTCTTTTACTTTCTTATAAAAAGTTGAATACTTAAATCCTGATAATGCAATGGCCTCTTTGCTTTGCAGCTCACTTTTTTCCCATAAATAGATGATTTCTCCAAAGTCCTCTGGAAAGTCAATTTTTGGCCTTCCAAAATGAACACCGCGTATCTTTGCGGCACGAATGCCTTCTGCTTGTCGCTGTCGTATATTGATGCGTTCATTTTCCGCAACAAACGACAATAGCTGTAAAACAATATCCCCTATTAAAGTTCCAATTAAGTCCTTACTTTGATCCGTGTCTAATAATGGCATATCCAGAATTTTAATATCTACATTTTTTTCCTTTGTGATGTATTTCCATTCATTTAGAATCTCATTATAATTTCTGCCAAGACGATCAATACTTTTGATGACCAGCAGATCTCCCGGCTTTATTTTCTTATATACCAGCTGATGATAGGAAGGACGGTTAAAATCTTTTCCGCTTAATTTATCCATATAGATGTATTTTTCTTCAATCCCGAATTCAATCAACTCCAGATACTGTCGTGCTTCGTTTTGATCCTGGCTCGATACACGAACATAGCCATAAGTCTTTCTCATAATACACCCTCTTTCATGATGTCGATTATACTGAATATTGGTAAATTTCACAGTTACCAATATTTTGATGAAATCTACATGAGATTATTCTATCACAAGTACTCATAGAATGTTTAATTCATATAATGTTAATTTTTCTTATTTTTTAGCATTCTGAATGGTAAAATAGAAATCAAAATACTGGAATTGGAGGAAAAAGGAAGGAAAAAACGCGAAAGAATTGACATATCTTAAAAAAAGTTGTATAAAATAAAAGTAAAACAAAAACGAAGAAAAGGATATGGGTACAAATATTCTGATGTAGAGAGGAAAGCGGCAGGTGAAAGCTTTCTGAAAGATGTTGTACTTACTCCCTTGGAGTTGCCCCTGAAAAGGTGTGCCGCATATAACCAGCGTTAACAGGTAAGAGGGCATATTTCATTTGAAATATGAACAAAGGTGGTACCGCGTGTAAGACTGACGTCCTTTGATGGCAGTCTTTTTTATATGTATAAATGTAAGAAAGGAATGAAGAACATGATCGACATTAAAGAAAATGAAAGATTAAGTGTAATGAATCACAGCTGTGCACATATGATGGCACAGGCCGTTAAGCGTTTATATCCAAACGCAAAATTCTGGGTAGGACCAGTGATTAGTGAAGGGTTCTACTACGATATTGATTTAGGAGATGAAGTAATCCGTGATGAGGATCTTCCTAAAATCGAAAAAGAAATGAAGAAAATCGCAAAAGATGGAAAACGTATCGTACGTAAAGAAATCTCAAAGGCAGAAGCTTTGGAAATGTTTAAAGATGATCCTTATAAAATCGATTTGATTCAAGATTTAGAAGATGGAAACATCACTTGCTATCAACAGGGAGAATTCATCGACTTATGCCGTGGACCTCACGTAGATACTGTGAAAGAATTAAAGAACTTTAAACTGTTAAAACACTCAGGCGCTTATTGGAAAGGCGATGCCAACAATAAGATGTTACAGAGAATCTATGGTGTATGCTTTGAAACAAAAGAGGAATTAGAAGAACATTTAAATCTGTTGGAAGAAGCAAAAAAACGTGACCACAAAAAGATTGGTAGAGAATTAGGCTTGTTCATGATGAGTGAATATGCACCTGGTATGCCATTCTTCTTGCCAAATGGTATGATTATCCGTAATCTGTTAGAAAACTTCTGGTATGAAGAACATACAAAAGAAAACTATAAATTCATCAAAACACCAATTATGATGAGTAAGGAATTATGGGAAGTCAGTGGACATTGGGAAAACTATAAAGAAAACATGTATACAACAATGGTAGATGATCGTGAATTCGCAATCAAACCAATGAACTGTCCTGGTTCTTTATTAGTATTTAAAAACGCTTTACATTCCTATAAAGATTTACCACTTCGTATGGGTGAACTTGGACAGGTACACCGCCATGAAGCAAGTGGAGCATTAAATGGTTTATTCCGTGTACGTACATTTACACAGGATGATGCACATATCTTCATGCGTCCAGATCAGATTGAAAGCGA
>ENA-OWPJ01000741-OWPJ01000741.1-human-gut-metagenome-genome-assembly--contig:-NODE-741-length-22706-cov-7.24233_pt1 | contig 22706 bp, 21 predicted proteins | sample MGYA00248264_ERZ651846 | MGnify/ENA primary metagenome ERZ651846 (study PRJEB26924, sample SAMEA4378271) | human gut metagenome | biome: human gut; feature: human-associated habitat; material: faeces...
AAGTTCATACTGATTCGGCAATCTGACATAATCATCCGTCTCATCAATTTCTTCCAAGAGCTCCTGATCTTCTTCACAGGCCATGTACGGATCTTCCGACAAAGCAACAATTTCACCTGTTCGTGTATCCAAAAATTGTGCCCATCCGTCCATACACTCTTCAAATGCATCTGCAATATCTTCCAGATAAACTGTCTTTGGTGCAACTGTACCGGAATACTTTGCAAAAAGTGTCAGATACTCATCTTCTACTTCAGCAAAAGGCCTGACTGTATAATCCAGATCAATCTGCAAATCCGGGATTTCTCCATATTGCACTTCTCCCAACAGATTTTCAAGATCATACAAGAGCATCGCATGATCGATTTCTTTTAATTGTGCCTGCTCCCCGGACGTCAGAGTGGAACCAAGAAACTTTTCATAGATCATACGAAGCAGATGTTCTTCCTGTTCCTGATACTCTGGCAATTCCTTCTTAAAGGGGGTCGGCACATCCGACATATAACACTCACTGGCATCATGAAGCAGACAGGCAAGTACCATACGGTCCGACAGTCCTCTTGCTGCGGCTTCCTTTGCACAACAAATACAATGCTGCCCTACTGACCAGAAGGTCTGTACATGACCATTTCCTCTGCAGATCAGAGAAAGGGCATGTGCAATATCCTGTATGCTGATCAGATCCGGATTCGGCTGTGTTGGGTTAAAGTATTTTCCTGTATATGTAGTTATATATTCACTCATTGTATTTTTACCTTCCTTATCTTTTTGGAAAAACCAAATATCACTTCATTCGATATTACATCCAGGATATCCTAGGAGGAAGATATATCGTACATTTTTTCTCCGATTTCTTCCTGAAGATTCTCTTTCATTAATGCAAAATATTTCAGAAACTTGCTACCAATCCCGAACATTATGTGCTCCATCCCGGTAAAGACTTTCCACGTAATCGAAAACTGGGATTCCACGAATAATTAACCGGGTCTGTGAAAAAGCACTGATGTATGCGTTTCAGAATCAGAAACAATTGATTGATGATTACATGATTAAGTTTGTTGTGGAACACGAGATGCTTGGAATGGTAGAAAGTTAAGAAAACGAACACCAACTGATGTGAGCAATTTGGTGACAGCTCATGAAATCACTAACATAATATCTTTGGCGTAATTAGTACGAAAATCCACCATTGTTAAAAGAATCCCCTGGATCGTCAGTTTCCGGTTCAATCTCTTCTTTACCATAGAAATAGTCCTGTGATCAACTGCTGAAGTCCTTTAACCGGCAGATATGCAGCTTGTACAGGTATCAAAACCATATCAGAAGCCACTAATGCATTGATGGTCATCATGCCCAAACTCGGCATACAATCAATTAAGATATAATCGTATCAATATATTCCTTCATGATCAGCTCTCTGCTCATTACATTACTCATGGTTACTTCTAAAGCAGATAACTCAATATTAGCTGGTAGGAGATCAATCTGTTCCTTATGATGTAAAATTCCTTCTTCTCCAATTTCCTCGTCATTGATAACGCCCATCATAATAGTTGCAAGAGTAGTTCCAATATCATCCGGTTCTACATATCCAAGACTTGCAGTTAGGCTTCCCTGTGGATCCGCATCAATCAACAATACCTTCTTTCCCTGTCTCGCCAATCCAACTCCAAGATTTAAAGTCGGAAAATACAGCCTCTGATATGCAATTTTTTTTGGCTTTAGAGAAAAATTATGTATTATCGTTCAAATTGTAGCACAGGTACAACATATCTATAATTTTTTGTTTATCCGTCCCTCTAATGCCTAATAATTTTAAATCCACTGTTTCATCAGCTATTTCAGATAAGAACTTTTTCATATCCTCTGCTATTTCCGAACTGAGAACTTGCCTTGTATTGGCTGTGATTAACTGTGCTAATCGGAACACATCGTTTTTATGTTTCTTTATATTTTTGCTGTCAACCTGCTCTCCATTTAGCTTACGTTCTTTTAAATCCAGCCACGCTTTCGCCTTAAATGGTATCAGGCAAGTCGGACTTAATACCGAAATGTCATCAACCATCATCTGTCCAGTTTTTAGCAATTCATAATACGCTTCATTTAAAAGGATTGCCGACAAACTGGATATTTCATCATCTATCGGAAGCGGCGTGAGAATTGCATCATCTTCCAATATAATAAAATCTGGATTTCTGGAAAATATCTCTATCATATGTGGATATTCTTTGCTTTTCGGAGATGTGAAACGATAAAACTGTGCATTTCCGGTACTTTTATTCAAATGCTCATATCCTGCTTCCTTGACATACTCCCAGAACTGCCTGCCGAGCTCCGCTGTTATGGATTCGACAATCAATACAATATCTACATCTTTTGTAGCACGAAACGGTAATTCTTCATTTTCCATAATCAAATCACAAGCTGTCCCGCCGATGATGACATATTGATTTTCAAACCCCTGAAATCTTTCCTTAAATTTTGTAAATCCGTTGACCATTACTCCTGCAACCTTCTTTCCTGCAATTCATCTACTGCTTCTTCAATTCTCTCATCGTTTGTATCTCCAAAAGATAAAACAATGGAAATATCGTCAGCACTGTTATCCTCCGAAAATTGTTTCGGGTTGTATGCCCATAATTCAAGTCTGACCTGTTTATCCGGATCTATCAGTTCATCTGTCAGCAAAGTTTTATCATAATCTTTCTCACTAATTGCATAGGTAAAAACTCGGCTGGGATTTAGCATTGTTTTTTCAGAAAGTGCCGTTTCCCCTGCAAAGACCATGTTTTCTGTAACTTGCGCCTTATCTATATATCCTGCTTTGCGGACAGGCGTCGTCAAATATACTTTTGCTTTTTCAAATAATTCATCTCGCTTATATTTTGACTCAATAAACTTGTTGACACCGTCTTTTGCTACAAGAAACAAATCCGTCGCTTCCAACTGCTTTACTGCTCTAGTCAAGGTCATTGCTGTAAATGGAAGCACTTTTCTGGCTTCTGAAATATACAAGCGTTTTTTCTTACTATACAGATAAAACAAAAGCAACTGCTGCGTTGAGTAAACAAACTTACCTGTCAGCTTTGGCGGTTCTTTCTCATCTGTAAGCATTGTTCCAATGAAAGGAAGAAAGATCTGCTTATCAGTAATAAACGGTATATTATTTTCTATAAGACTTTTTCTTCGATAATTAGATACTGTCGCAAGTTCAAAGACGACTGGCACATTATCAATTTGCTGTATTTTTGCAATTTGTTTTTTCAATGCCGGAAGTGTGGCAAGTTCTTCTATTGGTGCAAGCATTATACAACGTCTGTTTCCAATATATGCTGTTTGAAAATCATAACTTCCTGCGATGTAAACAGGCAAAGAATCCTGATGATTCCATGCTTCATATTTTATAGAAATCCCGAATACGCTGGTAAGCATATTTCTCATTCTCCTTTTAACTCATTTTCTTTCATTTTAACTTTGACAATGTTAAAAGTCAAGTTTTTGAGTTATTTTGATTTTTCTAAAATTCTTTTCTCTCACACCATGTATTTTTCCCCGGGAGTTTGACAGTTGAATAGTGGAAAAAGTACTTGCAGGTCGCATAAAACCTACTTTTTTTATGTCAAATTTTACGTTTCTATATCTGTTATTTTATGTTATCGTGTGATATAATAAGGAATAGGAGGGATGTCATATGAATCTTCACATAACAAAATCTAAAAATGCAGAGTCCTTTTATATCTGCAAATCTTATACAAAAGCAAATGGCAGTACTACCTCAGCCATTGTCCGCAAATTAGGAACCTTAGAACAACTTTTACCTGAACATGGTCCTACAAGAGATGATGTCCTTGCATGGGCAAAAAACGAAGTGAAAATAGAAACTGAAAAATATAAAAAAGAAAAAGAAGCACAGACAGTATTAATCCCATTCCATGCCGACAGACAATTAGATTATAACAAACAGGTCTTTTTCCGTGGAGGCTATCTGTTTCTTCAATCTTTTTATTATCAACTGCAAATGAATAAAATCTGCCGGAAATTAAAACAAAAATATAAATTCAAATATGATATCAATGCGATCTTGTCTGATCTGATTTATGCAAGAATCTTAGAACCTTGCAGCAAGCGTTCTTCTTACAAAGTTGCATCTGAATTCTTAGAAAAACCGTCCTATGAACTTCATGATGTATACCGGGCATTGGATGTACTTGGTACAGAATGCGATCTTATCCAGGCCGAAGTTTATAAAAACTCCCATTTTCTTGGAAAAAGAAATGACAAGATCCTTTATTATGACTGCTCGAATTATTACTTTGAAATTGAGCAGGAAGATGGAAATAAAAAATACGGCAAAAGCAAAGAACACAGACCAAACCCGATCATCCAAATGGGATTATTTATGGATGGTGATGGGATTCCGCTTGCCTTTTCTCTTTTTCCGAGAAATGCAAACGAGCAGATCTCCCTCAAGCCGTTAGAAAAGAAAGTTCTTGAAGATTTTGGTTGTCAGAAGTTTATTTATTGCAGTGATGCCGGACTTGGTTCTGAATCGATCCGAGAATACAATCACATGGGGGAACGAGCTTATATCGTAACCCAGTCCATTAAAAAATTGAAAAAGGACGAAAAAGAGTGGGCACTAAATCCTCAGGGCTTTAAAAGAGTATCAGATGATGCTCCTGTCGACATCACAAAACTATCGGAAGATGACAAAGGTCTTTACTACAAAGATGAGCCTTATACTACAAAGAAACTTCACCAGCGTTTGATTATCACTTACTCCCCTAAATATGCCCTCTATCAAAAATCCATTCGTGACAAACAGATTGAACGGGCACAAAAGATGCTGGATTCGGGAAACACAAAAAAGAACCGTAAGAACCCTAACGATCCGGCACGTTTCATCGGAACTCTGGCTGTTACAAAGGAAGGCGAAGCTGCTGATGTAAAACATTATCTGGATGAAAATAAGATCTCGGAAGAAGGTCAGTATGATGGGTTCTATGCAGTATGTACAGACCTCTTGGATGATGAAGTTGACGATATTTTAAAAGTAAGTGAAGGAAGGTGGCAGATAGAAGAATGTTTCCGAATTATGAAAACAGACTTTTCTGCAAGACCCATTTATTTACAGGATGAAAACCGGATTAAAGCACATTTTCTGATCTGTTTTCTCGCACTGACCATTTATCGATTTCTCGAGAAAAAACTGGGTTCTAAATATACCTGTGAGAAATTACTGGATACTTTAAAAGGAATGAATTTCGCCGAAATACAGGAGCAGGGATTTACTCCTTTATACAAGCGAGAAGCGATCACGGATGATCTTCATGACGTCTGCGGTTTCCGAACAGATTATCAATTCATAACAAAAAGTAAAATGAGAAATATTCAGAAAAAAAGCAAAGGAAAAGAATAAATTACTATAGTCCGCGACAGCGACAAAAATCGCTGTAGCCCAGTAAACACAAGGGATACAGCGATTTTTTCTTCTCTTAACTGTCAAAGATGGGATTATAAACGAGTCCTACAACATTTGCAAGGTTAACCTTAGAAGGGATTCATCCGCCACAGCTCAGATGTACATGAACTTACGATTTTACTTGATCTCACGGCTCAAGGCGTAAAAATCAAGGAGTTCACCATATTGCTATACTCTCATATTTTTCTGTATGATCAGAGATACGAACACTTCAGAGTTATGAATCTCTTCCAATCCCTGCTAAACATTACCCTACAGACACGTAAACGTTCTATGGATACTTTGCTTCATTGGGCAAAGATCTGTTCTATAATCTGATCAAAATCTAATATGTGATATTTTCTTTGTAAAAATCGAGATTGTAAAGCGCCTGACTGTTGATCAGTCAATTACAGGTGTCATTATCATCACCTTTGTTCTTTTCAACTGCTCCTGAGAATTCTAAACCATTTGTATCTAACAACCATAGAGAAGTAAAAAATCCCTCACATTGGATTCCAAGCATAGTATAATCTTACATTCTTTGCGACATCGACAACCCATGGGCATTACCAATGTCACTATTCTTCCCAGAATCACCAATTTCTCATTTTTGCTGTATTCTGCAATGCGCATCAAATCCGTTACAAATTCTACAAGTCTATCATCCACATAGCTGCATCCCAGAATACTATCGCAGCTTGCCCAGACTGTAGTTCCGAAATCTTTCTTTCCAAGAAGGGTATTTTTATCAAATGGAATATCCCACAAATATGTCCAAACTGCCAAAATCTGCGCCGCCGATTTTGTACGTTAAAAGTATCTTTACTTTTTCGTCGTTCATACGCCAGTAATAACGTTCACATATTATACTTTACACCGATTGCATCCAGCCATTCTTTATGTAACTCTTCCTTTCCGGTCTCATCTGCTCTCTGGTCCATTTCATATGTATATCATCGTCTGGTCCCCATAATTCTCTCTTGGAGAGAAATGGCATACGGAACCGCAAGGATGATTCCTTATACATTGTAGCAAATCTGCAGTTGCTATCAGCGGTTCGCAGTTAATCGAATATCACATGAAGTCCACACAATATTCTTGAATGTAAAGTAGAAGAGATTATGACATATTATCCAGATACTAACGCGCTTTAACCGAGTCAGAACCACTGGCTTAACCCCAAAAGGGGCTTGCAGGTTTGCTTCGATTTCCTACTACCTCTCCAAGAGATTTATTTCTTGTGTTTCTTCACCTGCTCACCCGTAAACGGGTCGATGTATTCTGCTAATGTCATTTGGTCGTATTCCAAATCATCTTTCAGTTGTTTCTGGATATACTCTATTATTGCAGCTGTATTCTTTCCCACTGTATCTACATAATACCCACAATACCAAAAATGCCGGTTCCCATATTTATATTTTAAAGTGGCATGCTTTTCAAATATCATCAGTGAACTTTTCCCCTTTAAATACCCCACTATTTCAGATACTGAATCTTGGGGTGGTATCCTAACCAACATATGGATATGATCCGTACAACATTCGTAAGCGCCTCATAGTGGGTACTGTCATAAAGTCAGCCGCTCGTTTGAGCGGCACTGTTTAATAATTACTTTCTGCACTTGGCTGGTAACTTATCCGACCAAGGGAGTAAATTCTCACAGAAACTCCGATCACTTTCATCTAAGTGTTTCGGTATCTCTGTCAGAAGATATTCAAAATAATCATACGGCTTCAGATTGTTTGCCTTTGCTGTTTTGGCTATGCTATAGATGATAGCACTGGAATCAGCACCAGCTATTGAATCAATCATCACCCAGTTTTTCTTGCCAATACAGAATCCACGAATAGATTGTTCAGCACTTTATCTTCATATATGAATAAAGGAGAATTCAATCAGACCTGTAACAGTAGGCCGGAAAAACTGGCTGTTCTGCGATACAACTGATGGTGCAGATGCAAGCATGATGGTATTCTCATTATTAGAAACAGCAAAGGCTAATGGAATTAATCCATACAAATATCTTGAATTCTTATTGGAGTCAAGACCGGATGAAAAGATGACAGATGAACAATTGGAAAGTCTTTCGCCATGGAACGAAAATGTAAAGCAAATTTGCAAAATCAACTCATAGTAAAACAGTCGGGTTAATGCAAAAATGTCATAGCAAAAATTCGCGTTATGGCAAATAACTCATAGTAAAAATACGATAAAAATGCAATCTGTAAAAATCGCAGATTGCATTTTTGTTTAATATACTATTTTATTTAGCGCTTACATATGATCTCCATAAAAACACTTTCATTTGTGTACAGAACAAAGTTTCCTATAACATAAAAATCCCCGGCAGACTGTTTCTGATATGCTCATACTCAAGTCCGTCAGGGATTGATTCATTTCTGACAAAATTTGTGCTTATTTACTTTCCATCCATTATCATTATAATAGAAATTTTATTTCCTGATCTGATTCAGCCTGTCATTTATTGCAAGCAATTGTTCTTTACTCACTTCGTTTATTTTCTCTGCTTCTCCGGCCTTGCTTGTCATCTGACTGGTAATCCCCATCATATTGATCATTCGGAGTACCGTGAATCCACTCAGCATCTTCATCATGCCACTGTTCATTCCACCGCCTTGTGCCTTTGCCTGTCCAAAGCTCTGAAACAATTCCTGCATGACTTTATTTCCATCCTCATTCGACATAATATCGCCCACCGTATCATTTAACGAGAAGAAACCATCCGGTGCCGTGATATCAAACCAATTTAAAACAGCACCTTTTTCTTTCAGACGGTACGCTTCATTAAACTTCTCAACTTTTTTGATAGAGCTTTCATCCCGGCATTCACCTGCCACTGCTAGAAGCTTTGTCTCACCCTGATTCGGTACTTCAAAGTAAAAGAAATGATCAGAAGCTTCTTTTTTGCCAAGACTCTCCCCATTTGTAAAAAGTTCCACTGTCTTCTGGTTCGAATATACGGTGACTTTTGTCACATTCTCCACACGGTCAACGTAACGTTTTCCACAAATATGAACGAATGGTTCGTCCGACAGCCATGCTTTATATGCATAAAAGGCATCTTTCTTATATTTGCGGTCAAATGTCACCAGCCCTTTATGATTCATGCCATTTTCACCGCCTTCGTTTCTGGCATCTGCTGCGAAATCAAACATATTCCATACGTGCGTTGCCCAGATATATGGTCTTGTATACAATTGTTTGATCAATTCCTCATGATAATGTGCCTGATATTCCTCTGTATAATCTCCCTGCTTCGGATCTGAGGTATGCCAATTCAGTGCTTCACATCCATATTCACTCATGCCGATCGGGATCTTTGGAAACTCTTTGTGGAATTCATCCATCCACGGGCCATTCATTGAAGTGTCTCCACCATACCATCCATAATAATGATTATAAGAAACTACATCCGGGATCTGAATATACGGATTATGCATGTCACACATCGAAACTACCGCCATAGTTGTCAGCCTTGTAGGATCCATCTCATGTGCAAGGTCATTTAATATGTGATGGTTTTCCATAAGGTCTTCGTCTGCTTCACCTGACATCGTAATTTCATTGGATAATCCCCATACGACAATACTTGGATGGTTGTAATTCTGAACAATCAGCTCCTTCATCTGACTGATCGTATTTTCACGTCCGTTTTTCATGTGCTGGGAAATATACGGAATTTCTGCCCATAATACAAGCCCCTTTTCATCACACAGATCATAGAAATATTGTGCATGCTGATAATGTGCCAGACGGATCGTTGTAGCGCCCATTTCACAGATTAAATCAATATCTTCTCTGTGATGTTCCGGAAGAAGCGCATTTCCATTTCCTGCCCGATCCTGATGTCTGGACACACCACGCAGTGGATAGCTATTCCCATTTAAGAAAAATCCCTTATCAGGATCAATTGTGAAGGTACGGCATCCAAATCGTGTACTGACACTGTCTATGCATACGCCGTCTTCCATTAAGCATACAGTCGCTGTATACAAATATGGATCTTTGCGTCCATTCCAAAGATGTACATCTGTTATTTCCAGATTGACCTGTTTATCCGAAATCCCTGTTTTGGTTTCTGCTGCAAGAACACCTTCAGCATCTGTAATCTGATATACCAGCTGCTGACCTGCTTTTTCCCCGCTTAAAAATACTTCCACGTCAATTTTTGCATTTTTGTCTGCTACCTCTGGTGTCACTTTCAATCCATTTCCACCATGATAGTCCAGATCAAAATGAGACTTATTTACAGCAATGATATTTACATCCCTGTACATTCCACCATAAAAAGTAAAATCCGCTTTCTGTGGATATACCCTGTCATTTACATTATTGTCAACGGCAACCACGATCAGATTCTTTCCATCTGTAAGTGCGTCCGTCATATTCACCCGCCAGGTTGAGTATCCACCATCGTGATGAGCAAGGTGATTTCCATTCACATAAACATCAGCAGATGCATTCACTCCCAGAAATTCCAGATAATACTGTTCTCCCTCCGGAAGTTCCTCTTTCTGGACTTCTTTCGCATAAAAACAAGTTCCACGGTAGTAATCGTTTCCACCATCCTGTCCGTCAATCGCATTCCAGGTATGAGGCAGATTCACCCAATACCAATTTTGTGGCATAGCAACCGGAGGCTTTATCGCTTCCTTGCTAAATGCCCACTTTTCGTTTAAGTTGAAAATTTCTCTCATTTATTCCTCTCTTTCTCAGACTCATTCGTTCTTTTCTTCATAATTCATTTTCTTTAAAAATGTCATTGGCGACATATGATAATATTTTTTAAAAGCACGATAAAAGTTACTGTACTGTCCAAAACCACATAATGAAAAAATATCCGTTGGTTTTTCCCCACTGATCAATAATTGTCTTGCCATGATCATCCGTTTTTCCAGAACATACTGATATATGCTCTTTCCTGTTGCATTTTCGAAACTTCTGGACAAATAAAACTTGCTGATATAAAAACGGTTACACAAAAAATCCAGTGTCAGATTCTCTGTATAATGTAAATTGATATACCGGATTACCTGCTGGATATTCGCATTTCCTGCCATTGTATTCAGATTTAAATGTCTCTCCAGTAAGATAAGCAGATGTTCTACCAGCGAATCACACATAATGTCATGGCCAAATTCTTTCTCATGCATTTCATAGCGTAATTCCAAAAGCATATTTATGATTTTTTTCCGCATTGCCGGTTCTTCCCGGAGCAGATATCCTTTCTTCTCTGCCAAAACAAAACACTGGTTCAGATTAGTTTTCCTGCTTGAAATGCGGTTCAGATACCATGGATTCAGCCAAAGGATCACTCTGTCTGCTTCCCTCTCTGAAATCATTTCCTGATGTTCTGTCATAGGAGGAAGCAGCACAATATCTTCTTTCTCTAATTCAATTTTTTTGCCATCGACTGTAAATGTTATGTTTCCGTCTAATGCACAGTAGATTTCAAAAAAATCATGCAGTTCCACTCCTGCATTTTGTATCGCTGTGGTACAAAAACGATGCACTTCCATGCTGGAACTGATCATGGCTTGATACCCTAAGTATTCATCATATAGTTCATTATTTTTCATCTCTGTATATTATTATAACGCCTTCTTTTCTGTTTAACGTAATCTCAATGACACCTTCTTCGCGTTCTATAAATTCTGCCTTTTTACCATCTATTTCAACATCATAGTGATATAGCGAATTCATGACAATCAGAAGCGCGCCTGTATGTGTTCCTGTGGTACTGTATACAATTTCTGCATGATCCACATCCTCAGAAATTTCTTTCTTTTCAATCCAGGTATCATATCCGGTTGTTAAAGTTCCTCTCTTGTAGTATGCATTATACCATATAGAAATTGGAGTAGAAAGTCCGCTAAACTGGTGAAACCAGCCGCCACGTTCCGTTTCAATCTGTATCATTTCAAATGTATTATAACTGAATTCAATCTCCTGCTTCCAGGAATTCAGTCCTCTGTGTGCAATATCAAATGCAAATTGTCCCTCTCCTATATCAAGCATTGCTTTCCATAAGAAATACTGATACGGACACCAGACACTTCCGTTCCAATAGCCGTTATCGTAATAATAGCTGGCAGACATATCAACCGTAGAAATTCCAACCGGGGACCACAGTTCCTCTGGAGATTTCAGGTGCTTTAACAACTGTTTTTCCTGCTCTTTTGAGCAAATTCCTGCGATCAACGGCGTAACACCATCTACTCCCTTGTTATAATTTTCTCCTGCCTCAGTCCGCAAAATATGGACTCCCTCCTGCCCCTGCACAGCATAGCCAAAATATCCGCTCTCTTCATCCCATGCATATGCCAGCAATGCGTTCTTTACACGTTCAATATCCCGCTCAAATTCTGGCAGATTCTCCTCATATCCAAATGCCATTGAAATCTGTTTCATAAATTTTGCAATACGGATAAAATGTACATTACTGCAGACCGGTGATACTACCTGTTCTATATTCTTTCGATGTAACTCCACCTGCGGTGGATAATCGTCCATTCCACTTGCATTGTAAAAATAGTCATATACTGTCAGAAGACCATTTCCAAGTCTTGACATTGTAGATTCTTCCGTCCTGCCAGCCATATAACGATAGTAACGTAAAAACATCGGATAGTATTTCTTCAAATTTTCCCGTTCTTTTGCATCCGCCCGATTTAATATCTCGTAATACAAATAAAACTGTGTTGGGACAAGTGAACCATGTGCCACAAATGCGAAATCTGTATTATCTGGTTCGGATAAGTAAGTGTCCATTACATATTCTGCAAGTTTTGAGGAATAATCTAGCATTCCAAGTCCAATAAATCCGGAATCCCACGTATACAGACTGTCCCATCTTTTTCCCGGTGTATAATGCGCAATGTATTCACCATGCCGCCTGATTGGATACACAATATTACTATATAATGCAGATTTCATCATCCGTCCTGTAAATTCAAATGGATTTCCCTCTTCATTGGCACAATTTTCTTTTTTTACAATGCTTCTGCATTGTTTCCAGAAAATTTCTAATTCAGCTTTTGAATAATTACGTTCTTTTGTACTGATGTATGCATATTCCGTTCTGACACTTTTTCCGGGAACAAATAACGCTTCTGCAACATTAATATGATAAAAGCCTTCATCCGAATGTTTATCCTGAAATGCACCCGAAAAACTTCTCGTCAGATTATCATAAGTGGCATCTGAATTTGCAAGGCGTGATACTAATGCATCCTCAATACAGCCCGAATACAATTTTCTGCTTCTGACACGCTTGCTTAAAATGCTAAGATATATTGGATTTTCCTTATAGTTGTACTGATATTTTATATGATCATTCTCGCACTCAACTTTTGGGATTACATTACGAACCTCTTCTGTTATTCCGACTTTCTTTTTGTCTGATTTTTCACAAACACATAAAAAATCAAGCATTATTCCATTACTCTGTTCGCTGAAAGCTTCCATTTTAAAGATGAACTCTTTATCTGAAATCTTTCCGATTGGAACATAGCAGATTCCACTCTCTTTTGTTGCAGCAAAATGGATTGTCCCAACATTGCTTTGAAAAATTACATCTCCCTCATCCTGCAATGTACGATATCTTATCGCTAACACTGCGTCCTGATACGATTCCTTTAATTTTACCTGATAAGAAACTTTGTCGCCCTGATTGCCTCCAAACGCTTTCAATCCAAGATAACGCATAAAGAGTGCATAGTAGGACATTCCCAATCCATTGTCATCCGTAAATCCATCGACCAGAATCTCTCCCTTTTTCATGGCATCCAGATTCAGGTGTTCCCATGGAACTGCTTTTCCAAACTCCAAATTTTCATAATCGACAGCATTCCACGCATCACTTTTTTCCGGTACTTTTTTCGTGTATACTCTGCTTTTCGGATATTCCTCTGCGGCAAAATAATTGATAAGGCAATTCTGGTTTTTATCCGTATTATTATGGAAGGAAACCCGGATTCCCCAGGTTTCCTCCTCAATCTCAAAGAAATCTACGTCTGCATATAACTGATCTTTCCAAAGAAGCTCATAGCGATATCTATAATATTTTCCATTACTATCACAATCCCACGGATGATACTCAGATGGGATTGTAACGTTTGGAGCCGGTACATTGCTGTTCGCATATGTCGGATGTATCACAAAATCAAATCTTGCTCCTGGAACAGCACTCTCCTTCATAATTCTTGAAATACCCATATACTTTTTCGAATATGGTCCCCACAATGGAATTATATTTTTATTTTCGTCTCTCATAATTATGCCTTTACAGCATTTTTCTGCTGTGTTTCAGCAATGCTGTCCTCAATCTCCTTCATTTTTTCACCAGTCAATGGATAGAACTTCATTGCAATAATAGAAGCAATCCATCCCAAAATCGGCATGCCACAGAATAATAAAATTGTGATCATCAGAATTTCAGGTGTGCTTGCATCTCCCACCTGTGGCACTGAATTTTTATATCCTATGACAGCTACAAATGCTCCAACAGCTGTAGTTGCAAATGATGAAATAAGTTTATCAATAAAGGAGTATACGGTTGCAATTAGTCCCGGCACATAATGTCCACTTCTATACACTTCATAATCGGTGCAGTCTGCCATCATTGGAATCATCATATTACTTCCGATATTACGAATTCCATTCAATGCAATAATAAGAACTACAAATGCAATATTCATAAATCCAAAGGACTTCAAATCAATCTTGGTTGGATCACCAAAAATCAGAAGCAGTGTAATTGCGAGCTGAACAGCAATACATCCATATACAGTCGCTACATACGTCTTTTTCTGTCCGGCTTGTCTTGCTCCCATAATACCTATTACAAGTAAAATAATGTTTGGAATCATTGTGATAGCAGACAATCTTCCCATTACTGCATAGTCACCAATAATAATTCCATAAAGCATAACACCTACGATGGAATTTCCTGCAATACTTGATGCAAGTTTATCTGTAGACTCGGAAATAACTAACATCTGAAGTGCTCTGTTGTGTTTTAATACTTCCCAATAAGTTTTGAAGCTGACTTTTTCTTCTTTATTTTTTACCATGCTGTTGTAGTATACCGGTTTATCTTTTGGAGCAATGGCAATCAGGGAGCAGATCATTAATACAAAAGCAATTGCAATTACCCAGACAATGATCTCACTGAAGAATTCAAGTGTCATTCCGCCATATTTCGGAACAAGGTAATTGGAAACAAGCATTATAATTCCGGTCTGTAAGAACAGCATAAAAAAGCCTGTAAAGAAACCGTAAATCGGTCTCTGTTTTGGATCGTTTGTAAGTAAAGTCTGTGCAGAAGTTGTGACTGTTCCCTGAACGGTATAACCAATAATGTAAAGTGCATACACAACAATAAAATATGGGATCTGGAGTGCTTCCGGAACTAAATGCGTGGTCTTATATAATAAGATCATGCTTAATGCAAGAAGCGCATTGCCGACAACAAGGAATGGGCGGAATTTTCCAAAACGTCCATTGGTATGATCGATCAGCCATCCAATGATCGGATCTGTAAATCCATCAAAAATTCGCATAGAAGTTGCCAGTGTAGATACAAATACTACAGACATTCCTAAAATTCCATTTGCATAGTAAGATACATACATCATTAAAAACAGATACATATTTGTTGACATCATATTTAATGCAAACAATGCGATCTGCCATGTTTTCGCACGGTTATATTTCGTTGCTTCGTTCATTGTAATTCCTCCTAAAAACATTGTTTAACATTTTCAAATCATGATTTTAAGTGGATTTTAGCATTGAACTTTTTCAGTGTACATTGCATATATTTTCTATAACATTGCGATTATTGCCTTGACTCTCCAAGAATTTACTCCACCTGCACCTGACACATTCTCATTGTAGTCAATGCTGCTTCATGGCTTTCCGGTGTGACACCTGCGCAGCAGGAAGCAATGACTTTGACCGGGATCTCCGACAGATATGCCTTAATTAAAATTGCATTGGAGACAACACAGATGTCGGTGCAAAGTCCGACCAATGTAACGGTGATATCTTCTTTCTCTGCGATTACGTTATCCACGATAGCCACTGCCTCTTTTGTTCCGAGTGAGCCATCGATAAAATCATTCTGCATATCTACCACTACTAATAAATTTCTCATTATGTAAACCTGTCTCCAATTTTCTTTTTTAATTATAAAATATCCAAAATATTTTTTACTCCATGACACTAATTGTATCAAATATCCTTTTTCTTATAATTGCACTTCTTCCTAGTCTTTCAGTGAAAAATACAGCTTCTTGTACCCAAGCTGCCGGCACAATTTTGTCAGATACGGCTGGTCAATCCTTGCCTGCTCCAAAACATCCTTCTGTGCAAACACTTCCTCTTTTGTGCCATCTGCGAGCACTTTTCCGTGCGCCATAACGATCACACGCTCGAAACTCTCTGCCACAAAATCCATATCGTGTAAAATCGCAATAACCGTTTTTCCCTGACTGCTCAGATTCCGGATCATAAGGATTTTCGTCTGCAAGCTGTTCCAGCCCGACCAGCTTTAATGCTGCAACAGCTTTTTCCTTTGCCTGCTCTTTTGTCATTCCGATATTCTACGATCCGAACATGACTTCATCGATCACATGATATTTGAAAATCTGGTCATCCAGATTCTGGAATACGTAACCGATCTCCCCTGCCAACATTGCAACGGTCTTTTCTGCCATGTCGCTACCACCGTAGTAGATGCTGCCGCTCACCGGCTTTAACAGACCTTTTAACAGCTTTACAAGAGTCGTTTTTCCTGCGCCGTTCTGACCGATGATCGCAGTTGGTCTGTGGTCAATTGTAAGGTTTATGTCCTGCAGAACCGGAACATTTTCGAGATATTGAAATTCCAGATGTTCAATGTCAAAAACATTTTTCTTACAACTTATAGTCAGTTTCATGCTTTCATCTGTAGTTACAGAATCTTCAATCTGCCCATTCTTATTTTTCATATCTTTATAAAGTGCGTGAGCTGAAACGGAAACAGGAAAATCTCAATCAGTATCTCGGACGGACGCAGCCCGATCCGGCACAGGAACAACAGGAGAAAAAGATACTCCGAACCTGTAAATTGGCAAAAAATAAAGGTGCGCAAGGCGCCCCTATCCTAAACCTCTTGCAAAATCCGCAAGGCTGGTTTATAATCAGATTAGAAAACCGAAGGATATTGGAGTATCCAACGGTTGCACAATCGGAAACTTATAAAGCGTTAAGTTTATTAACGGATTACAGGCTATCCCCTATTGGCGTAGAGGATAGCCTTTCCGTTTATTTGCGGTTATGTTTATTGTCTATGTATGTCAAGGCTGCAAATACAACCAGTAAAAGTGTAAGCACTTCTAAAGTATCCATACCGACCTCCTTTCTGTTTCCAGAAAGGACAACCGCAAGACTATCCCTACTGCTCTAATCTGACTGAAAAACATTATATCATGTGGTGTCGAATTTTGCTAGTACCGACTCCCATTCATTCTGCCGCTTCCAAAGAAATTTCTGCAAATTCCTCATCGGTCATGCTCTGGAGCTTACCTAACCTATTCGGTTTACACCATATTTCTTTAACATGAACTGATATACCCCCTGAACAGTAATTCTTTTGATAGCCAGTTTGTCTTTTATTTCATTCCTGTATTCATCTAATTTACTTCCCTTGTTTCGCTTATCAGACCTCCCTTCATAACCATTGTGGTATTTTTTAACTGTCCTCCAGTCCATACCATACTTTCTTCCCAGAGCAGCATAGTTGGGCTTGATATCAAGACTATCCATAACTGCCAGTTCTCCTTTAAGATTGTTTTTCATGCAGTGTTCACCTCCATAAGGAAGTGTAACAATACACCTAAAAATACAAAATAAGAATGTAGGTTTTCCGACATTTTTATATGCCATATTTCCTACATTCTTATATTAGCATTTGCATACGCTCTGAAAAGCTTTCTTTCCACCATACTTTTTTATTTGAACCAAAGGTAATATCATCAGGTGTAAGCGGTAAATTCTTCTCCGACCATTCCGTAATAAGCTCCGGGTGTACTTCTGCTAAACTGTTGTTCATAGCCAAACCTCAACCTCCTTGTGTTTAGAGTATATGAAGTTTTAGCTTTATCTTGTAGTTTGCGAATATCCGTATAAACAGAAAAGCCCTTTGAGAAAAGGATTTCTCCTCTCCCAAAGGGTAGTTTAACTTTTACTTAGAATTATCTTTTTTAATAACTAAGTTATAATTGCTATCATAATACAGTCCAAGTTCTCTACACATTCTATCGTTCACATTATCTAACGCTTTCTTATATTCTGCATACGTTGGAGACAGAACCATTAAATTAGGAATGAATATATCGTTATATCCTTTATTTTGTAACTCTTTCTGCATTTTTCTCTGTGCAATAAATGCTGGATGGTATTTCATTATACCGTTTTTCATTTTAGCACCTTTCCATACTTTTTCTTTTAGTCTTTCATATTCACTTTCACTCATATCACGATAATAGGCTATCATCTCATCTGCGGTTCTGGTTTCTTGTGCAATCCCACCTATCATCTTCGCACCTATTCCCATAATAAAAGGAACTTTCAATGTCGTTTCATCGCAATATTCTAATATATTCTGTAGTGCCTGCTTCTGTTCCAGAGTCTTCAACCTTACATTAAGAAATGGTTTGAAATGACTTTTAAAATAATCTCCCCATTCTTTTCCCGGTAGCAAAGACTCAATTGCATTTTCAACGGTTTGATAATCAAGTGCCTCATTTGCTTTGTCTGCGTCACCATCATCTATAAATTGCTTCAAAGCTTCAAGTTCTGAGTCTTTTAAAACTTTTTCCTGCACTTTTTCTTGATAAATACGAAGAAGAATACTTTTGTCGCCAGTTTCCAAAAGGCTCTGTATGTCTTTAATACTAATACCGAGTTTTCTATATACTGAAATCTTTTTTAAAGTTTCAACATCTTGTGCAGTATAGTTACGATAACCATTGTTATCTTTATCCACTGACAGCAATCCTTTTTCTTCATAATACTTAACTGCACGCTTTGTCATTCCAACCTCATTTATAATTTCATTTAATAACATCAGATGCACCTCCTTATGATTTATGTTGATAGTATAAGCGTATACGCTGCGTGCAGGTCAAGAGTTTTTCGTCTTTCTTCTAAAAATGGGCAATCCCGATTTCAGGACTGCCCATTCATTCTGCTAATTATGCGATTTTTTCTTGCTTGCACCGATTTCTGCATCAATTGATGTAAGTTTGATGTAAATCGCTGTTTTTTCAGTTTTTTATCAAATGAAGTACGTCCCGTCTATTTGGTGAAACGGTACATCTTTACATCATCTTAATAGAGCTTGGCACCTGCCGGAATTCTGTCATCAACCATCAGAAGATGAAGCTTTTCTTCGCCTTCTTCTTCATGAATAGCACTGAGGAGCATACCGCAAGAGTCAATGCCCATCATAGCTCTCGGTGGAAGATTTGTGATAGCAATAAGAGTCTTTCCAACCAGTTCTTCCGGCTCATAAAAGCTATGAATACCGCTTAAAATGGTTCTGTCTGTGCCTGTTCCGTCATCAAGAGTAAACTGTAACAGCTTCTTTGACTTCGGTACTGCAACGCACTCTTTAACCTTTACTGCACGGAAATCTGACTTGCTGAATGTATCAAAATCAACCATTTCTTCAAACAATGGCTCGACTTTTACCTTAGAAAAATCAATCTTTTCAACCGGTTTTTCAGCCTCTACCGGAGCTGCTTCAGAAGTCTTGGAAGCTTTCTTGTCAGCCCCCATGCTCTTCATTGTCGGGAAAGATTTCACGTTTTCTTCATGATTCTTCGGGATGCGTCACTGTACTATATTTTCTAAATTTATAAACCTTATAATTACTTCACTATTCGTCATTATTGAATTGTCTTTGTTGTCAATTTGCTGTAAACCAAACAAATTGTTGTCATCCGTTTTACTAAGCACTTCTCAAAAAATATCTAATTTTGCTGCTAAATTCTCGAATGACTCTTGTTTCTTTTCTTCTGTTGCTTCCGCATAAATGTCCATCGTTGTTTCAATGTTTCTATGTCCCATAATGGATTGAATAACTTTTAAATTTGTTTCATTTTCGCAAAGTCGTGTACAAAAAGTATGCCTCAGATGATGGCAAGAAAAATTAGGTAATATAATAGGATTTCTCCGTTCTTTCTTAGCTCGCACCACTTCATCCGCATTATAACTATTCGCTATACGCTTAATCGTATGATTGACTGTTTGTGGATTTGGAACCATTCCAAAACGATTACAAAAAATAAATCCTGACATTCCATCAATTTCTGTTTCATTAAAGCCATTTTCCAGTTGTTCTTCATAAAGCATTTCAAAAGCATCTTTCACAATATCCAACATTGGAATTGTACGAATTCCCGCTTCCGTTTTGGGTTTAGATATTCTCAATACACTTTTGTTGCTCTCTGGTTTTTGATAATAACTCAAACTGTGATTTATATTGATTGTTCTTTTGTCATAATCCAGGTCTTGCCATCGAAGCCCTAATGCCTCACCAATTCTACACCCTGTTCCAAGCAACACCGTAAACATAGGCCACCAATGATAATATATCGGATGGTTCGCAATATATTCCATAAATGCTCTTTGCTGCTCTACTGTCAATGCATGTCTAATTCCTCTGTTCTTACTGGATTCTCTGCTGATTTCTTTCATTACTCCATCAGTAGGATTATTTCGTATAATCTCATCCCGTACTGCCAACTGAAATGTTGGATGGAGCAAGCAGTGAACAGTATCTAAAGTCCCTAATGCAATTTTTACTTCATTAAGAAGATAATAATAAAACTGCAACACATCAGAATACTTTATATCTGCAATCCGTTTTTTCCCAAAGGTATCACGTACATAATGATCGTACGTATATAAATATGAACTTTTTGTAGATTCACGCAAATTATACTTCGTGGACATATACCGATCAAACGTATCATTCACACTTGCCTTGCCAGCAACATAGAGATCCAATCCGTCCAACTGATCCTTCATCAGTTTAGCTTCTTTCTCTCTTAGTTCTGCCAAATCGTTAGCATATATAAATTTACGTCTTCCCATCGGATCTGTATAGGTGTACATGTATCTTTTATCTGATGATCTTTGTACTTCTCCTTTGCGTAAAGATCTTCCTCGCAAATCTTTTCTGACTTTCGCCATAATAGTTTCCTCCTCTTAAGAGAGAAGCACTCACTATTTTTCCTGCTCGGATAAAAGCATCTCTACCCCTTTTAGGACAATGTCCGTTGTATTCATTTTATGTTGTTCGGCGTATGCAAGCATCTGGGAATATAGTTGATCAGGAACACGAATGCTTAATACTTTCTTCTTTGCATTGTCTGATTTTGGTCTTCCCATCTTTTTCATTTCAGCTCTTATACCTCCTATACCAACATTATACTTTCCGTATGACATAAAGTCAATTAAAAATGCAGAAAATTATAGAAGTTCTTCTCTCTTATTTTCTCTCTTAAAATTTTAATACTCTCGGAATGTTTCCAAATATTTTTCAAATATCTCACAATTAACTAAAGCTACTTTATCAATTTTATAGACTGCTTTCGCCTCTTTTGCTAATGCCTGAAATTTTGTTAATCCCAAACTATATTTCTCCGCACCTTCTGGATATCTCACGAACTTCTTTTCCATTTTCTTAGTAGCTTCCACATCTTTTCTTGCAAAACCCATTTCACAAAACTCCTTTCCATTTATAAATAAGAAAGAAAACAAATTTGTCTTCTCATATAACGAAAGGAAATCAATGGATTTTACAGGGTGATTATGAAAAAAAGTTAAAAAAATAGTTGCCGAAGGCTTTTCTTCGACAACTATCGTTACAAATTACTAATATTCATATTGAATTATTTTATTTTCATATTTTATATCACAACCCATTTCTATAAATCTCGTTTATAACAGCCCGTGCCTGTTCCATTTCTTTTTTCTTTATGAATTCTTCCCGGTCACTTAAAATTGCTATCATTTCATCTATTACATCTTCTATTCTAGGTTCCGTGTAACGATACAAGTATCCTAACATTCTAGTCGCCGTATAATCAGTATTCAAAATATTGTAAGCTATTTCTGAACAAAGTTCTTTCGGATATCCTTTGGTAAGTAAAAACTTGTACAACTCATCTGTTCTTTCTGTTTTCATAAAATATCTCTCCTCAAGTTTCAAATTCTGTCATTTTCAATTTGTATCCATATATTCAAATTCCACTTTTATATTGTACAGTTAGAAATAATATGTATTCTAATTTATTTTTTGTGCGTTCTTCTCCACAAAATCTTTTATCATCATCTTATTTCCGTGATCCGTTTCCATCAATTACAATTTCATTCTCACTAAACACATCGTCAAGATCTTCCCATGTCATTGGCTCTGAGATGCTAAGAGGAGATATTTGAGAATAAGAGACTATCCGATCTCTTCCACTAATTCCTTCATTAAAATTTAAACTATTATTTTTCAATGCTTTTGCAAATCCAGAAAGTACATAATCTACACCACCATTTTTCCGTTCCTGTTGTTCAAACAAACCATATTGATACAACGACGAAACCATAGCAGTTAGATTCGTTGTTTCCTCATAATCAAAAGAAGCGATATAATCTAGTTCTTCAGGTGTACACATAATTAAAAATCTTGCAAGTTTATAATACAAAGCATTTTCCATTTCAGTTAAGAGATAGCACCTAGTAAGTTGAGCAAAATAATCAACTTTTTTATCATCATTAATTTCATTGATAAGATGAATCTGCCTTTTTACAAATTTTTCATAATCCATATTTTCCTCATTAAATTTTCCCGCCATCTTTACTTGTTCAGCATAATTCCTAAATGTACCGAACATATATCTCTGCATTTTGTCCCAAAACAAAACTGATGGTGCATGGAAAAGCATATTTTTTATATCTATGCTGGAATCGAGCAATGCACCTATATCACCTAGCGAGACAGCTTTAATAATATTCCAAAATGTATCCCCCATATAATTATGAATATCTTTATCCTTTAAAATCGTTGTTAGTGTTGCAATTTGATTTTCAAACATTTTATCCCCCTTATTAAATACAATAATCTCTCGGAATCTCTAAGCCAGTAAATATAAGGCTTTCAGATTCCTTTTTT
>ENA-OWPJ01000747-OWPJ01000747.1-human-gut-metagenome-genome-assembly--contig:-NODE-747-length-22568-cov-3.18292_pt1 | contig 22568 bp, 10 predicted proteins | sample MGYA00248264_ERZ651846 | MGnify/ENA primary metagenome ERZ651846 (study PRJEB26924, sample SAMEA4378271) | human gut metagenome | biome: human gut; feature: human-associated habitat; material: faeces...
TCCAAGATAGCGTGTAACTCCATCATGTCCCATTGCCTTAACTTCATGCCGATGTCTTCGTCGAAGAAGCGGAACGGGTCACCCTGGCTTAACCACATATAAGTGTAGCGTGCCGAGTTTCTTAGTTCTAGTTCACGATGATAGAGGAAACGCACCAATACCGCTTCAGAAGCATACCCATTGATGGACTGAATAAGTTTCAGAGCTTGTATCTTTGATCTTTTGGAACCGAATTGAAGTTCGCGTTCAAGGAAACGTGTGATTTGGAATACGGTTTGAATCGTTTGATAGTTTAGTTCATTGATCTCATCTTCATGCACACTCTTGATTTCTGTTAATAGTTGAGTGATAATGCGTAACTCGTTAGGTTTCGGGCGCTTTTTCGTATCATATTCTAATCTGTCAGCTATCTCTTCTTCACTCAATGTGTTGGAATCTAGTGAGATAGATTTCATTTCTTCATAATACTTATCAAATGCTTTATTGTATTTCCGCTTCTCTTTTCGCCTTTTAAATATACCATATATAATATGGAATAGGAGAAATAAGTACGCAATAATACAAAACATTACAGCAATTGAGCATATTCTTATGATTAAAGGATAGCCAATAAACTTGTAATATATCCAATAGAAATAATATTCTATGTAATCTATACCATACAGTACTTGATCCATTTCCCTTGATATATTTATATATAGAACTTGTATATTCGGAATAAAAGCTCTATATTTGTTGTATTGAATGTTCTGTCTAATGCAAATATACGAAATAACTTGTATATATTATCCAGTGTTCATGAACAGGCCTTTTGAGCCCTATTTTAGCTCTTGTGATTATTCTCGATGGAAAGGATTGAAATTACAAATAAAGGCAAGCAAAAAGCTATTAGGAGTTAAATATATTTTTGATAAGTTAACAAATGGAGCCTGAAAATAAGTGTGATAAGCCAGGTTCTCATGCGAAACAAAAACAAACAATAAATTTAAAAATTAAATTAAGATGAAAATTAAAAGTTTGATGTATGTCCTTATGGGGACAATGTTGGTTACTACTTCCTGCTCTGATAATGAGTTGGAAAAAGGTAACGATGGTTCGGGAACTGTTGACCCGGTAAATGCTTCTGCACTTGTGAATGTATATTCCGATAAAAGTGGTTCTGAAGCGAGTCTGCTTGTGGGAGATGTATTAGTGAAAGATTCCCGTACTCTTACGTTGAATGTTCCTGCTGCTTGCGAGAAAGTGTATATGAAATACAATACAGTTTCGGGAACAGAAGCTACAAAAGAATTTGCTTTGTCTCCTGTTAGTCGTGGTGTAGATCAGAGTACTGGTTTCAATTTTGAAACAAACCGTCTGGCATCGGTAACTCTTGCGCTTCCTGAAGATGCAGTGCAGCCGACAAATGAAACGGACCAAGGCTATCTTTTCTATCATAACACAGGTGTGGTGATGTTCGAAGATGGTTGGCCTATTCAACTGGATTCATGGTATGATGAAGATTTCAACGATGTTGTATTCGAGTATGACTTGAAGGTGACTGAATGTCATAGTCAACAGATGATGGAGACTGTAGGAGGTAAAGAAGAATTGTTGTTGACTTTGGATGTTCGTGCTGTAGGTGGTATATACCCGACTGTGTTAGGTGTTGTACTGGATGGTTTGAAAAGCGAGTATGTTGATCGGATTACTGCAAGCCTTGTACTAAAAGGTGGTCAGGGAACAATGACAGACTTAGCTAAAGAGGAACTTTCTACAAAAAATATAGTGAAAGTTGAAAATAAAAATTGGAATTGGAGTAATGATACTCGCAAAGAACCGCGTTTCGCAATATTGACAGTGGATAAAGCACAAGCGGAAGGAACTGTTATTACACTGGATGGTTTAACTTCTTTGATGGATAATAATCAGGATATGTTTCAGGTAACACAAGGAAAAGTAAGAGAAGGACTACCTATGTTGCGTGCTGAAGTTAGACTGATTGGTAAAGAAGGATTAACTGGAGCTGAAAGAGATGCTCAGCTTGCAGCATTTAGAGAGTTGATTTTAGATACTAATAGACAGAATTTCTTTATTAAGGTGAACGGTGGTAAAGAAATACACATGAGGGGTTATGCACCGACTTCTGCTTACAAAGCAGAATATGAAGCATTGGTTGCGGGTGACACTACACTGGATGCAAATGTTTATTATTCAAATACCAAAGGTTCCACTTGGGGAGTTAAACTTCCGGTTGGCACACGTCATGCTTATGAACGTGTACCATTTAGAGAAGCATATCCTGATTTTACTAAATGGGTAGATAGTAAGGGTGCTTCAAACCAGAAATGGTATGAGAATTTTGTTGATGAAAAAACTATAAGATATTGGTAATGCAAATTATCAGTCAATACGTTATTTGAGTTATTTTGTACAATTTGAACCCCTCTTTTTTCGAAAAGAGGGGTTCAAATTGTATTCGGAAGAATAATCTTTAAACTAATACCGTAATGACGAAGCGATTTTTTATAGGCTACAGTTTGATTACTTTTTTTCTCTTAAATAGTGTGGTGCTTTTGGCACAGCACAAAGCTTCTTTTGTGCAGCAATGGAAAATAGAAGATGCATCCCATGCTTTGCAAATAATAGAACGTGCAGATACATTAGAATTGATAGTTCCGGACGGACTGACTATGTGGTATCGGCAACGATTGACGGGCGATTATGAAATAAGTTATCGTATTTGTATGGTGATGCAAGGTGGAAAGTATGACCGCTTGAGTGATCTGAACTGCTTCTGGGCTGCCAATGATCCTAAATACCCTGATGATCTTTTTGCCCGTAGTCAGTGGCGTGACGGCATCTTTAAAAACTATAACACATTAAACCTTTTCTACGTTGGATACGGAGGAAATGATAACTCAACGACCCGTTTCCGTCGATACAAAGGAGAATATTATGGAGTGGCAGATGACAAGGTGAAACCTTTATTGAAAGAATATACCGATGCCTCTCATTTACTCGTCCCCAATCAATGGTATGAGATTCGGATTCGAGTGGAAAAGGGAATCACAACTTATTCTGTGAATGATGAAGAGTTGTTTCGCTATACCCTTGCGGGTAGTGAAGGTGACGGACACTTCGGTTTACGTCTTTTGCAGAATCACGTACTCTTTACAGATTTTAGAGCGACTATACTTTGACTTATATACTGAAAACCTAATAAGACTATATTTCCATGATGAAACAACCTTTTACTAAATTTGGAGTGACAACTCTGTTTTCTCTTTTGTGTTCAGCATTCCTTCATGCGCAAGTTGTAACAGATGAACGGATGTTTTCTTTTGAAGAACCGCAAATACCGGATTGTATCACCGCTACCCATTCCCGCCTGTCGGTATCTGATCTGCATTATAAAGATGGAAAACATTCGTTGGAATGGACATTTGAACCGGGTGGTATATTGGAACTCAAGAAAGACCTGAAGTTTGAGAAGAAAGATCCGACCGGCAAGGATTTATATCTTTCGGCTTTTATTGTGTGGGTTTATAATGAAGTTCCCCAAGATGCGACCATTGAGTTTCAGTTTCTGAAAGACGGCAAACGATGCACATCTTTCCCTTTTGGTATTAATTTCAGTGGTTGGCGTGCCGCATGGGTTTGCTATGAACGTGATATGCAAGGCACACCGGAAGAAGGCATGAATGAACTCCGGATTATTGCTCCAAATTCAAAAGGAAGCCTTTTCATCGATCATTTGATTACGGCTACTAAAGTTGATGCACGTCAACAGACGGCCGATCTGCAAGTTCCTTTTGTCAATGCCGGGACCACCAACCATTGGCTGGTTGTCTATCAACACTCGCTTTTGAAACCGGATATTGAATTGACTCCTGTAGACGATAAGCAAAGAGCAGAAATGCAACTGTTGGAAAAGCGTTTTCGTGATATGATCTACACGAAAGGAAAAACGACTGATAAAGAAGTAGAAACCATCCGCAAGAAATATGATTTCTATCAGATAACTTACAAGAACGGCCAAGTATCGGGAGTACCTATTTACATGGTACGTGCTTCAGAAGCTTATGAACGGATCATACCAAACTGGGATAAAGATATGCTGACTAAAATGGGAGTGGAAATGCGTGCTTATTTCGACCTGATGAAAAGAATTGCCGTTGCATATAATAATGCGGCAAATCCGGTGATTCGGGAAGAAATGAAGAAGAAGTTCTTAGCAATGTACGATCATATAACCGATCAGGGAGTAGCTTATGGTAGTTGTTGGGGAAACATCCATCATTATGGCTATAGTGTTCGCGGTCTGTACCTGGCATATTTTCTGATGAAAGATGTGCTTAGGGAAACCGGGAAACTTCAGGAAGCCGAACGGACATTACGCTGGTATGCGATTACTAACGAAGTATACCCTAAACCGGAAGTCAATGGAATTGATATGGACTCTTTCAATACACAGACCACCGGACGCATTGCCAGCATTTTAATGATGGAAGATACACCGGAAAAACTACAATATCTCCGGTCTTTCTCCCGTTGGATTGATTTTGGTTGCCGTCCTGCATTGGGATTATCCGGTTCGTTTAAAGTAGACGGAGGTGCTTTCCATCATCGAAATAACTATCCGGCTTATGCTGTGGGCGGACTCGATGGAGCAACCAATATGATTTATCTTTTCAGCCGGACGGAATTTGCTGTTTCCGAGTTAGCTCATGAAACAGTGAAAAATGTACTGTTGACCATGCGTTTCTATTGCAATAAGCTGAACTTCCCTCTTTCCATGTCCGGTCGTCATCCGGATGGAAAAGGTAAACTGGTTCCTATGCATTTTGCTATGATGGCTCTAGCTGGTTCTCCCGATGGAAAGGAGGAATATGATAGTGAAATGGCTTCTTCTTACCTCCGTCTGATTTCAGACCCAAGTATTGCAAATGACTCTCCCGAATATATGCCTAAGGTTTCAAATGCTGAAGAACGTAAGGTGGCAAAACTTCTTATAGAGAAAGGTTTCCGTCTGGAACCGGACCCGCAGGGAAATATAGCGATGGGATATGGTTGCGTCTCTGTTCAACGTCGTAGCAATTGGTCGGCTGTGGCACGTGGACATTCCCGTTATCTATGGGCGGCAGAACATTATCTGGGAGCAAATCTATACGGTCGCTACCTGGCACACGGCAGTTTGCAAATATTGACTGCTGCACCGGGACAGACAGTAACTCCCGCCACTAGCGGCTGGCAGCAGGAAGGTTTTGACTGGAACCGTATTCCGGGAGTGACATCTATTCATTTGCCATTGGAGCAATTGCAGGCTAAGGTGCTCAATGTGGATAGTTACTCTGGAATAGAAGAGATGCTTTACTCCGACGAGGCTTTTGCCGGTGGTTTGTCTCAACAGAAGATGAATGGTAATTTCGGAATGAAGTTACATGAGCATGATAAGTACAACGGATCACATCGGGCACGTAAATCTTACCATTTCATCGATGGAATGATTGTCTGTCTTGGTTCGGATATTGAAAATACAAATACGGAGTTCCCGACAGAAACGACTATCTTCCAATTGGCAGTTACTGATAAAGCAGGGCATGATTATTGGAAAAATTATCAAGGAGATAAGAAAGTATGGGTGGACCATTTGGGAACGGGTTATTATGTTCCAACTCCCATCCGGTTTGAGAAGAACTTTCCTCAATACTCGCGAATGCAAAATACAGGAAAGGAAACAAAGGGTGATTGGGTTTCTTTGGTTGTAGATCATGGAAAGGCACCGAAAAACGGAAGTTATGAATACGCTGTTCTGCCTCAGATGAATGAAACTCTGATGAAGAAATTTGCAAAGAAGCCCACTTATAAGGTATTACAGCAAGACCGGAATGCACATATTGTAGAGTCCGTTTCCGAACAGATCATTTCTTATGTGTTGTTTGAAACTCCTGAAACGACATTGCCGGGTGGTTTATTACAACGTGTGGATACTTCCTGTCTGGTTATGATTCATAAAGGATCTGCTGATAAGATTAAGTTGACGGTGGCACAACCGGATTTGGCTTTGTATCGCGGTCCAAGCGATGAAGCGTTTGATAAAGATGGGAAACGTATCGAACGTAGTATCTATTCACGACCATGGATTGAAAATGCCAGTGGTGAAATACCTGTGACTGTAACGATAAAAGGGCAATGGAATGTAGAAGAAACTCCCTTTTGCAAGGTGATTTCTTCTGATAAGAAGCAAACAGTTTTGCAGTTCAGTTGCAAAGATGGTGCTAGCTTTGAAGTGGAGTTAAGGAGATAAAAGTCAGACAATAGGAGATCATTTGCTTTCCCTGATAGGGGAACAGTAGTTTCTCTTGGAGAAACCATAGTTTCCATGCCGTTGAAACTATTGTTTCTAGGTGCTGAAACTACAGTTTCCCAATGCTGAAACTTTAGTTTCCCGGTACGAAACCTTTGGTTTCAAGCCTTGAAACTAAAAGTTTCCCTACGAGAAACAAGGGTAATGCATTCATGAAATAAATAGGATTGCCTGGAGCTTCCGGAGTGAATACCTCCGCGTTGTGAAATGTAGCTTATCTGTTTCTGGTGACAGCATTATTGTTGTCACACTGCTGTCACCTATTGCTGTCACGGTGTTAATTGTTAATAATCAAACCGTTAAGCAGCAATCGGTGACAGGTGACAGATATATAATTAAAATAATTGTATAGAGAGGTTAGAACATAAACATGGCAACGGCAACAATACGGTTGTTACATACGGCATGGGTATCTTGAATTTTCCCATTGGACGTATTGAGCGAACCATACCATGCAGAGCTTAATGTATATTCCAACCCGAATTTCCAGTGGGGGACATTGTAGGTCAGTTCTGCTCCTGCCGTAACTAATTGGTTAAGGTCTGTTCCTGTTCCATAAAGTTTTGCATCATTTCCTTTGGGAGCATATAGTGCATCACTTGTTCCCAGATTCTTGGCATAGCCTACGAAGATTCCCGGCTTCCATTTCTGTCCGTAGACAACGTTGAACCAAGAGCTGGAGAAACGTATCGGAGTATATTCTTGTTCTCCCGTTTGTTCGTTGACAGACTTGATCCCGAATCCACCCAAACCGGAAGCTTGTGTCAGATTGGAGCCTAATACACTCTTCGCAGCGATGAACCAGTCTTTGTTGTTGTATTTCACATGAGCTTCATATGAAAGAGTTGTGATGCGTTCGTCTACCTTATATGTAGTTTCCATTGAATGCATATAGCCGGTATACGGGTCTGTAAAATAATGATGGAGTATTGCTTCCGTTCTAGGTTTCAGTGAAAGCATTTCGACGCCTACTCCTGCTTGCAATTGTTTACTTTTATAGTCTAATCCTAAGTAAATTTCGGGAATACAGCTTTGCTTCAGATACTTATGTGTTTTCCCTTCCGGTCCTTGTGAAGTATATTGTGATTGCCACACTGCGGCTCCGGTAAGTTGGAAATTCTTGTTTGTATAGCGATAACGAATTTGTGGCGCACGGCTGAATGGTTGGAACGGTGCTCCTACGGAGAGATTAAGAATCTGCGGAGACACATCTCCGAATAACGGATGCCAGTTTTGCCCGAGCAATAAAGCCGATTTACCCCAATCCAGATTCAAATAAGCATGACGAAGGCGAATGACCGAATAAGAAGTGCCTGTGCCGCGGAAGTCGACTTCTACTTTGGCAGACGTCTTGGCTGTTCCCAGTTTTGGACCGGCAACGTCTACTCCAAGGCGTGAATATAAAGTATAGAAGTTACTGTTGGGTGTTGAGGTCAAATCGTTCCCCTCCGGATCACGCACTTTGTCTTTTGGATACATATAAAACAATCCGTCTACGGTTTCTTCGTTAGCACGACTATTATAATAGAAGTCAGTACGAATCTGTCCGTAGAATTTGAACTTGAAATCCTGCATTTGTGCGAAACTGCCCGATACGGTTATCAGACAAAGAAAGATTAGAATGTATTTTTTCATAATGTGCATGTTTGTAAACGGGCGCAAAATTACGTAAAATTACTGGTTATCAGTTCATCGTTGATTAAAAAAGGCAAGGATTGCCTGATTATATTTATTGAGACTTGTGCTTTTATGAATTGCTTTCAGTAATTTTCTGTCTGCTTGCGGCATTAAATATTCCCAGAAAGTTTTCATTTTGTTCAGAAGTTGTTCGTCTCCTCCTTCCAACTGTTCTGCATATTGATTGTATACGCATTTGTGCATAGATTGCAATTTTTCTCTCATTTCATCGAACTCGAGTGCACGGTTTTGTCTATACTCCAAAGCTAATGCCGGGTTGGCAAGTAATCCCCGTCCTATCATCATTCCGGCTAGTCCGGGAAACTGTTCCTGAATGCGGTGAATATCTTCTACACTATTGATATCCCCATTATAGATGAGCGGATGTTTGCAGACTCCCTGAAAGGCTTCAAACGCTTTAAGGTCGACTTCTCCTTTATATTGCTGTTTTCCCAAGCGGGGATGCATAACCACTTGTCGTAGGGGGAGCTCATTGATAATCGGAGCCAGTTTCAGACATTCCTCCGGATCTTCCCAACCCAACCTCATTTTGATAGAAAAACTAATTTGCGGATATTCCGTAATCAGCCAGCTAAGTAACGCTTGCACTTCTTCGGGATAAGGAAGAATACCGGAACCATTGTGGCGTTTAGCCAGCATGGGAAAAGGGCACCCCATATTGATATCGACTTCCTTATATCCCTTTTCAATGAGTAGGGATAAGATTTTTTCTGCTTTCTCAAAAGAGGGAGCTATCAGTTGTGGAATCAGATGGGGTACTTGATTATTCCCGGGCTCGATTCCTCGGACATCTCTATGGCGAAATCCGCCTTTTTCGAGTCGTACAAATGGGGTATAATAAGTATCTATACCTCCGAAGCAGGCAGCATGAGCATTACGGTAAATCACGTCGGTATACCCTTGTAATGGGGCAAAATGAATAGGAAGAGTCTTTTGCATTGTTTTTATTTTTGTGCAAACTTATATATAAATGTTGATTTATACGCTAGTTGAGTAAAGAAAAATGCTTTTTCGGAGGAGAAGAAAGGGAAGAGGGTGGAAAGATATGGTAAAAGTAAAAGAGAGGAACCTCGCGGTCCCTCTCTTTCTGATGTTAAATTGATTAAAGTCTGATTTTTATAAACGTTTTCTATGATTGAAGGTTAGAAAAATTGGGGGATATGCTTTTATTCTACAACGTTTATAGTCAGTTCACGTACTACTTGACCACCTTGATGGACGTAGTTTGCATTGTTGGCTACGAAGGTAGCGGTATATGTTCCGGCCTCCTCGTAGGTATGTGAGTATATCTCTAATGTTTGCGAGATATTTTTGATGGCTACACCAGCGTCAGGATCGCAGGAACCATTGAGGAGGATTGGATTGGAAATAAGCCAAGTATCTCCTTTGGTATAATCTTTGCTACCCCCGCTAGTTACGAAATCGTTTGGTTGGCTAATTCTCCAAAAATAAGGAATATTACCATCCACTGTGGTGTATGCTATCTTGTCTGCATATTCAGCACTTTTCATTTCTTCAAGTGTGAGATTTTTGTTTCCTAATGCTTCCTTCAGTTTGGTAAGATGAGTGTTGTTTTTTGAAAGATCATCTAAATTGTAGGTTACATTTAAAGCCGAGAATTCGAAGTTCTTTGCATTAATTGTGGTTGATTTCCCATTGTTGAATTCTAGATTAAGTTGTAATCCTTTAATATGTATAACAGGCATTGTAGCGCTGTTGTCAAGGGGATTCAGGCGGAAAGCAATGCTGATTTCCTTGCCCAAGTAAGAAGTCAAAGGGCAAGAATAGTCTTTAGTAACTTTGGTTGCTTTGGGAAGATCTTCCTGGCTGACAAGTTCCGTCCAGTCACAGTTAGTAACAGCTTCTTTGTCTTTTTCCACGTTGTTGCCACTAATTCCTCCAAATCGATCGGATATTAATATGTGAGTAGAACCTTCGATGGTTTTCGCATTGCCATAGTCATATAATATAGAGAAATTGATTTCACATTTTTCTACGTCTTCCGGTTGCATTTCAATTCTGTCCCGATGTTTGTATTCATGGCCTATTTCTCCACTGAAGAAGCTGATAAAATCAGGGTCGCCATCGAAGCTGAACGTTACAGGGCTTCCTTTTTTTACAGTCACAGTTTTGCCATCGAAGCTGACATTGCTGTCTGTCACCACACCCACTTCCATTGCTGTTTCTTCTTTTAATTCCTTGTCGCATGAAGCCAGGGATAGTCCGGCAAAAGCGATAGTCATCAAACTTTTATATATTGTTTTCATGTCCTTTTCTTTTTAAAGTTATTAAGAGAATTACCAACCCGGATTATTCGTCTTGATAGCACCGTTTGATCCTATTTCATTGGCAGGAATCGGGAAATAATTGTAAGACTTCGGAATATTGAAGTAAGTATATACATTGATTCCGAACTTCCAGGATTCGTCAGCCTGTGCCTTGTCCACTTGTTCCTGCATCAGTTTGTAATAGTCTCCCCAACGGATCAGGTCGAAACGACGTGTGTACTCGAAACAGAGTTCCATTGCACGTTCGTCTTTGATAGCCTTCCGGAAGTTGGTTTCATCCAGATTTGCAGCAAGCTTGTTGATTCCTGCACGCTCTCTTACTGCGTTGATACATTCATAAGCCAGATCATTAGGACCATGGTTGACTTCATTTTCCGCCTCTGCAATCATTAGCAGAATGTCAGAGTAACGGAGAAGAGGGAAGTTGATGGAAGTATCGTTTTTACTCTTCTTGTCTGCTTCATATTCTCTACGATATTTGGCGGCAGCTCTGTTGCGGTTCTTATTGGCATCGTTCTTCGATTCACGATCACCGTAAGTGGAACCCGGCTCTGTTTTACCATAGCTGAAGGATTTGTCCCAGTATTGTTGTTCCACTTCATCTCTTTTTCCCTTTACAAATTCACGACCGTCTACCGGAGTACCTTCTCCTGCTGACTGGGTGTAAGTGAATGGAGCGATGTTCCAGTTGCAACGGTCAATGTCACCGTTTGCTTCATACAATTCGAGCAGTTTAGGAGTATTCCAGATAAAAGCGTATGCATAACCCGGATCACCTTTACCGGTGATGGATGCTTTGGAAGAAAGATCTTTACCCTGAATACCAATGATATTACCGATTCTACCTTCTGCACGTACATCCGTTGAACGGTTACCTGCAAATTCTACTTCCCAAATACTTTCATTAGCCTTGGCACCATCCTTATTGAGAGCTGTGTTATACTTATCAGAGCAAATGTCGATAAAGAAATCCCAATATTTGGCAGTCAGTGAATGTCCTTCGTTTCTGACTAACTGTGCATAGTAACTCGCTTTCTTGAAGTATTCTGTAATCTCTGCATTTGTCGTACTGTTGGCTAAACCTACTTCCTTGTCGCGCTTAGGTTCGCCGGCTCTGAACATATATACCCGTGCCAACATACCCCAAGCTGCCGATTTGGAAACACGTCCCGGCAAGTAGTTCAAATCTTGGGCGGATTTGAGATCCTCGGCAGAACCGTACATCTCTCTGATGATGAAATCATAGATCGTCTGTTTGTCTGTACGCGGGATGGCGAGGTTATAAGCATCTTCTGTAGAATTAGTTTTGAAAGGTACATCTCCCCAACATTCTACCAAAGTGAAATAATAGAATGCGCGTAAGAAACGGGCTTCGGCTTTGTATTGCTTGCGGGTGTCGTCGTTCATATCGGGCACTGCATCAATATTTTCCAGGAAAATATTGGCTCTGTTGATGCCGGAGTATAATGTGTACCACAATGCTGCAACGGCCGGATCACTTGTATTGGCATTGTTACAGATCAACCCACTTTTGTTAGGTCCGCGGTTGGCACCACCATAGTGTCCCAGATCGTCACCTCCTACAAGGTATAAGAATTCATTTCCGTAGAAGGAACTTTGTCCCAGAATGGCATAGGTTCCTGTCAGCCAAGAGGTAGCGTCCGCTTCATTTTTGAAGAAGTTTTCAGGAGTGGTGTATGTCGGGTCTTTTTCCAGGAAATCGCAGGAAGTCAGGTTAAGTCCGATAAGAAGTGATATGATGATTATTTTTATTGTTTTCATATACGTAATTGTTTGAAGGATGATTGATTAGAAACCTAAGTTTATACCAAAACTGATAGAGTAGGCTCTCGGATAAGCGGAGAAGTCCAGTCCTGGAGTCAGTGCGCCTTCACGGATAGATACTTCCGGGTCATAACCGGAATATCCTGTACATGTCCATAGATTTTGACCGGCAACGAATACACGTGCATTGTCTATCTTCCATTTCTTGGTCAGTTGTTTCGGCAGTGTATATCCTAAAGATACGGTTTTCAGACGAAGGAAAGAACCATCTTCGATAATGCGTGTAGAGAACACTTTGTTAGAACCGGAGTCGGTAGCTCTCGGAATATTACTTTCCGGGTTTTCCGGTGTCCAACGGTCTGCATAACTTGCGTACTGGTTCAAGTCACGTGTCTTATTGCTGTTCTCGAAGAACAGGCGGTTGGCATTCAATACATCGTTTCCATACGACCATTGGAAGAAGATGCTCAAGTCAAATCCTTTGTATTCGAAATTGTTGGTAAATCCGCCCGTATGTTTCGGCATACCGTTACCGATCATAGTGCGGTCGTTATCGTCGATGATACCGTCACCATTCAGGTCTGCGTATTTCGGCATACCCGGTTGTGTATTACTTTCGGAAGAGAAATACGGAACATTGCGTTTCAGTGTATATGTATCACCTACTTTGTCGAAATCTTCGTATTTGTATGTACCTTCGTAGATGAATCCGTACATCATTCCCATCGGATAACCCACTTTGGCAATGTAGCTGTATTGAGAGTTATAGTTCTGGTCAAATTTGGCTGCACTCAACAGAGAAGATTGGTTTTCGGCCAATTCTAATACTTTGTTCTTGTTGAATGCGATATTAAAGTTAGTAGTCCATGAGAAATGACGGTTCTTGATATTGGTCGTGTTCAATGTGAACTCGATACCTTGATTGCGTACCTTTCCTACATTCTTCATGGCACTGAAATAACCGGAAGAGGTGGGAAGTGCAGTATTCAGCAACAAATCACGAGTCGTTTTACGATACCAGTCTACGGTTAATCCGATGCGTTCGTCCAGGAAGCCTAAGTCCAGCCCTAGGTTCCACTGTTCGGTAGTCTCCCATTTCAGTTTTCTGTTTCTTAAGGAAGTGGGCACTGTACCTACACTTGTCAGGCTGTTTTCGAACGGATATACACCACTCGGTAGGCTACCGATCGAAATAAAATCTCCGACTTTATCTTTTAATATCTGATATAAAGCATACGTATCATACTCGCCTACACGGTTGTTACCGGTCAATCCCCAGCTTGCTCTTAATTTACCTGAAGAAACAACAGACTTCAATGGTTTCATAAAATCTTCTTCCATGAATCCCCATGCCAATGAACCGGAAGGGAAGTAGCCGAAACGGTTATCACCACGGAATTTGGAAGAACCGTCGGAACGGAAAGAAACCGTTGCATAATACAATGATTTATAGTTATAGTTCAAACGGCCCAGGAAAGAAAGCATAGACCAGGAACTCTTTAATGATTTAGTCGTACTGGGAGTTCCTTCACTCATTCCCGCCATGCCGAGTGCTTCGTTCGGAATCTGTACCGTTTTGTATGAATAGTATTCATAGTCGGAATTCTGCAGGGTTACACCTACCATGCTATTGAAGAAATGTTTCCGTTTGATATTGGTCTGATAGGTTAGAATATTTTCGTTCAACCACGTTGCACGTTGAGAATGGTAGATTTCTGCATTTACCTTATCGGATGATTTCGGATTACCATAGCGGGTCTTCGAGTTGTTGAATGTTTCCCCTTTGCGGGTATCGAACGTGTAACCGCCGGAAACTTTCAACTTCAATCCTTTGATAAATTCATATTCTGCAAATCCGTTGAACTGGATATAGTTCGCGTACGTCTTGCGATATTCATTTTTCAAAGACATGATAGGGTTGAAACGATAGTCGTTGGTATTGTTTATCGCGTCGTCCATGATGTTATCCATCAACGAGTTTAATGGTCTGTCCGGTTCGGTCACAGGGCGATATCCCCATACACTATAGAACAGGTTATTCATACCACTGTATGAGTTCTGGGAAGGAGAACCACCGGTAGTTGTAGTACTGGAATAGTTGGTCGTCAGATAGATTTTCAGTTTCTTCTTTTGGATGGTAGTACCCATACGGCCTTGTACACGTTTGTAGTTTGATTCCAACAAGATACCGTCCTGGTCATAATAAGATAAAGAAGCATTGTAGCGAACTCCTTCCGAACCACCGGTCAGGCTGACATTGTGGCTTTGCATCCATGCGCTGCGGAAGATTTCATCCTGCCAGTTATATTGCGGGATATTTCTATAATCTTCCAGCCCCCATTTCTTACCGTCATAATTCATGAAGTAGGTAGTTTCCATATCTTTGGGACTACGTTCTGCCTGTAGTTTGACGAATTCATAGGCATCCATCATCGGGATCGTTTTGGTGATATGCTGAATACCGAAACTTCCGTCGTATTTAATTTTAGGTTGGCCGATTGTTCCTTTCTTGGTTGTAATCATCACGACACCGTTGGCACCACGGGCACCGTAGATAGCGGTAGCAGAGGCATCCTTCAGGAAGTCGAGTGACTCGATATCGTTCTGATTAATGGCTGCGGCTATGGAGGGGTCTTCCACCGGGAAACCGTCAATGACATAAAGAGGAGAGTTGTCCTGTGTCAAAGAGTTGTTACCACGGATGACGATGTTCATCTGTCCGCCCGGCATACCTTCGCCCGAACTTACGTTGACACCGGCAATACGTCCGCCCAATGTCTCGCCGAAAGAAGCAGTCGGAGTGCTAAGTAGTTCCGCCATACTGGCTTTGGCAACAGAGCCAGTCAGATCCTTCTTGCGTATCTCCTGATAGCCGACTACTACCACTTCGTCCAATGTCTTTGTGTCTTCCTTTAATGTGATAACCATTGGCTTTTGAGTGTCCACCTTCATTTCTACTGTGACATAACCAATGAAAGAAATAACCAATATCGAATTTTTATTGGGCACGTTAAAAGCAAATTTACCGTCAAGGTCAGTGATTGTTCCTTGCGAAGTACCTTTTACCTGGACACTGGCTCCCGGCACTCCTTCTCCTAAGTTATCCTTCACTGTACCTTTAACAAGTACCTGTGCAAGTATAAAAGAAACAGAAAACAGGATCAGTCCGATGGAGGAGAGCATCCTTTTTCTAGTTTGAGTGGATAAATGTTTTTTCATATATTAAAAATTAAGTGATTTTATTGAATCTACGCTTGCAAAGATAGATGGATTGAATATTCTAATATGGATAGAATTATTCAAGATTGGTGCAAAATCATACAATTTTCCTGTTCTCATAAACTATTTTTCTTTTACGGATTCTAGTAATTCAGATAATTCTTTCACTATGTCGGGGTATTGTTTTGATACATTCGTTTTCTCCGATGGATCGGAGGATAAATCGTAAAGTTGAGGCTGTTTGTCGTTGCCTAACTCCATTTTCGTCCAATACTCGATAGCGGGGCCGTCGCTCGGTTCGATGTATTTCCATTGACCTTTTATGATGGCAAGTGTGTTATTGAGATTCTGTTGAACGACATACTCACGGTTTGTATTATTTTTGCCGAGGAGTACGTTCAGATGTTCTTGACTATCGGGAGCAGCTCCTTTACGTAAAGGTTGGTCCAAAAGGGAGGCGAGCGATGCATACACATCTATTTGAGAGAAAAGAGCTTGTTGCTTGTTCGGCTTTACTCGGGCAGGCCAGCGGACGATAAATGGAACGCGTGTCCCCGCTTCGTAAGCACTGTATTTCCCACCACGGTAGATCCCCATCGGAGTATGCCCGTTGAGAAGTTCGTAAGCTTGGTCTTGATAGCCGTCGTCGATAACAGGACCGTTATCGCTGGTAAAGATCAGGATGGTGTTGTCTGCGATGTGGAGGCTGTCCAGTGTGTGCATGATTTCACCGATGGTCCAGTCCAGTTGCAGGATGACGTCGCCACGAGTGCCGAGTCCGCTTTTGCCTGCGAAACGTGGGTGGGGGATGCGTGGTACATGTACGTCTTGCGTACCCATATATAAGAAGAAGGGTTCTTCCTGATGGGATGCAATGAAATTCTTGGCCTTGTTGGTGATGATATCGGCTATGTCTTCATCTTTCCAAAGGGCGGATTTTCCTCCGGTCATCCAGCCGATACGGGGAATGCCGTTGATAATTGTATTGTTGTGTCCCTGGCTGGGTTTTAAAGTGACGAGCTCTGGGTTCTCTTCTCCCGTAGGCCAGTCGCCTACTTTGTGGTCGTAGTTTACGGTGATAGGATCATTGGGGTCAAGTCCTACGACATGTCCGTTTTCTACAAATACACAAGGTACACGGTCTACGGTAGCCGGAATAATAAATTCGTAGTCGAACCCAATGCTTTGTGCGTTAGGGGTAATCCGGTTGTTAAAGTCGGTTTCACCTTTCGGACCGAGTCCCAGATGCCATTTGCCTACTGCACCGGTTGCGTATCCTGCATCTTTCAGCATATCTGCCATGGTGACGCAGGTAGTGTCGATAATGAGTTCGGAGTTGCCGGGAGCGATTCCTGTGTTTTCTTGTCTCCAGGGGTACATACCTGTCAGGAGTCCGAAACGGGAAGGAGTGCTGGTGGCAGAAGTTGCATAAGCATTGGTGAATTGTACTCCTTGTCCTGCCAACCGGTCGATGTTGGGAGTACTCACTTTCGTTGCTCCATAACAGCTTAAATCACCAATGCCGAGATCATCTGCAAATATATAAATAATGTTAGGCTTTTGGTTGTTCTGCCCATTGCTCTTTTGGGGTGCATGACTGCATCCTGACAGCGTGACGATGCCGGACAATAGGGGAAGTAGACGCGAAACGTTTTTCATAATGCTGAATGTTTTAGGAAATAATGTAATGAACACAAAGATAAGCGAATGGAAGAAAAAGAATGAGTAGGAATGTACAAGTGAAGTACAAAATAGTACACTTAAGAGGTTACCTTCTTTATTCGGGCGAAGATGTCCGGATTAAGAAACCGTTTATATCATAAATTTAGGCACGGATTACACGGATTAACGCTGTTGTTTTCATACTCATCGTTTTTTAATCCGTGAAATCCGTGTGATCCGTGCCTAATAATATAAGATTATTTTGCAAGAGTGCTTGTATAGTTGCCTGCTAATCTGTTTCTTCTCCGTCTCCTTCTTCTTCGCTCTCTTCTCCTTTACGATAAGCCAGCGGACTGACGTGATAAATCTCCTTGAAACATTTACTGAAATAGCGGGAGGAGGAGAACCCAATCCGGTCAGAGATCTCCGTGATATTCAGCTCCGGGTTATTCCTTAACATGACAGCGCCTTTTTTGAGACGTATGCTTAGGATGAAATCATTCGGGGTCTGGCCTGTAACTGCTTTCAGTTTAGTGAATAGGTTCGTACGTGCCATACCCATTTCGCGGGCGAAGATATTAACGTTGAAATCCGTATTGTCCAGATGACGTTCGATAATGGCCATCGCGCGGTCGAGCATCTCCTTATCCATCGGGTTGGTAGCCAACATTTGGGCAAAAGCCTGTGGTTGTTTGCTGAACTTCTCTTGCAATAGCCGGCGGGAATTAACCAGGTTATTGCAGCGGGAAATCAGAAGATTGGTATTAAACGGTTTCGTGATATAATCATCCGCACCAATCTTCAAACCTTCGATATTGTGCTCTATAGCAGTACGTGCGGTTAATAATACCACCGGAATATGGCAAGTGTTAAAGTCCGTCTTGATCTGTTTGCAAAGTTCCGTACCCGACATGCGTGGCATTACGACATCACTTAAAATGATGCTCGGCATATCCTTCTGTATCATCTCTAATGCTTCTACTCCGTCGGAAGCCGTACTAACTTGATAGAATGTTTCGAAAATACCGACTAACATCTGTTTGATAGATTCATTGTCTTCCACTATCAGCATTTTGGCGTCTTCGATACGCTTGTTATCTTCTTCTTTCCATTCCGAATCAGGGATTATTTCTACTGAAGGAACAATAGTCTCTGTTTGCTGGATGGTTTCCGTATCATCTTTCGCTATTTGCTCTTCTGTGAAGTGTTCCTTGCCTAGTTTGAGGGTGATAATGAAACTGCTTCCTTTGCCCGGTTCGCTTTCCACCCGGATTGTGCCGTGATGAAGTTCCACAATACCTTTCGTCAGTGCCAGTCCGATGCCTGTACCGGCTCCGGTATTCAGCGAGTTGAGATGTTCGGTCTGATAGAAACGGTCGAATATCTTATCAATTTCGGCAGCGGCGATACCTGTCCCGGTATCTTTTATTTCAATGATGACATGGTCTTTCTCCTGCGATACATTAATCGAAATTGTATCTTCGGCCTTGGTATGCTTCACTGCATTAGACAGCAGGTTGTTTATCACTTTCTGCATCTGCTTTTGGTCATACCACACTTCAATGTCATCCTTTTGTTTGTTGAACTTGAAGTTGATTTGTTTACTGCTGGCATATTCGAGGAAGAGCAGATAATTCTCATACAGGAAGTTAACCAGATTGTGCTGGCTAACTTTGATCTTCATGTGACCCTGTTCCTGTTTACGAAAATCAAGTAGTTCCGTAATCAGTTCCCGTAATTGGAGACTGTTCTTGTAAATTCCCAACACCTTATTATATATGTTAGGCGTAAATGTCTGCACCTGCAGCAAAGTTTCCACTTGTCCCACAATCAGCGTTAACGGTGTGCGGAATTCATGTGAGATGTTAGTGAAGAAACGGAGTTTCGACTGGTTCAATGCTTCGAGGTCTTCAATATGCTTCTTTTCGTACTTCAAAGACTCACGGAGTTTGATGCGCGAATTATAGTTCTGAATAAGATACCATAACAGGCTGATAGTGACAATGGTATAAATCAGGTAAGCCCACCATGTCTCATACCATGAAGGGAGTACGATAATCAGCAGTCTGGCCTCTTTTATTCCTTCCCTCTGTGATTTGATGACAAGGGTATATTTACCCGGATTCAGGTTTGTATAAGTAATCAGCGTTTGCTTCCGGTAAGTATGGTTCCATTCGTCTGAGAAACCCTCCAGGCGATAGAGAATTTCATCTCTGTTGGCAGGGATGAAGTTGGAAGTGGCATATTCGATGCTAAACATCGATTGATTCGCTTTCAGACTGATTTCCGGAGTATGACAGATCGACTGTTCCAGGATACCGCTTTCATCTCCCGGAACTACTTCTTTTCCGTTGACAAGCAGGCGGGAAAGAATGATATTATATGATTTGGGAGTGAAATGTAATTTCTTCTCCCAGAAAGAAATCATTCCCTGAATACCGCCAAGGAATACTTCTCCGTCATGTGTCACAAATAGTGCGTTTTCATTGACGGCAGTCAACGGGAATCCATTCTCCGTACCGTAATTATAGAATTTCTTGCTTGGATAGTTGAACTGTGAGAAGCCTTGATTGGTAATCAGCAATAAGTCTCCTTTCTGTATGGACGATTCGCATACTTCGTAGATGCAGTCGCTGGATAAACCATCTGTCTGTACGTCAAAGTTCTCGAAGTCATCACTTTCCTTGCGGTAACGGTCGAGACCACTTCCGGAGGTGCAGAACCATAGATTACCATTACTGTCCTGCATGATACTGTTGATATTATTGTTGCTAAGGCTGTTCGGATTAGCGGGATTGTGTGGATAATTAGTAAGTTTACCGCTGTCGAACCGATAAGAATAAACACCCTCCCCGGTAGCCGCAATCCACAGTGTACCGTCTTTATCAATATAAAGACTGGCTACCATGCCAATACCTCTTCCTTCTTTCGTCTCTTTGAAGAGTTGTTGGCAAGCGCCTGTTGCCGGATTGAAAAGACAAACACCGTTTTGTGTGGCAACAACCAGCTTGTCTTTATAAGGTACAATGTCTCGGACGATATCCGAAGGTAGCGAGGTTGGATCTCCGGCTTTCATCCGGTAGACTGTGAAACGGTTGGTACGCAGGTCGAGTTTGTTCAATCCTCCCAAGTGTGTACCTATCCACATGATTTCATTAGTCCGGTCGTAATAGATTGCTTTGACGTTGTTATGGGAAATACTATTTTTGCCCTCTTCGTGGCGATACCACCGATAGGTGTTATTTTTCCGGTTGTACACATTCACGCCACCGCCTTCGGTACAAATCCATAAGTTTCCGTCTTTATCTTCAGTCATTCTGCCGACAATCGGGCTACTTAGACCTTCTTTCTCTGTATCTCCTGTCTTGTAGCGGGTATAGATTTCATATTCCGGATTGAAATAGTTGACACCTCCGAAATAAGTACCCAGCCAAATTGTTCCTTGTTCATCTTTGACGATGCACCAGATGGAGGAGTGGGTAAGTCCGTCGGGTTTGTTCGCGTTGGCAGTGTAAAGTTGGAATTTACCTGTGCTCTTTTCATAGCGATTTAACCCGTGAAAGGTTCCTATCCACAGATTTCCTGCATTATCTTCACAGCAACTCCTTACGAAGTCGGCACAAATACTGTTTGGATTTTTAGGATCATGACGGAAGTTCTCAATGGTACTATCTGTTTTTATCCGGTAGAGTCCTTCTTCCCAGGTACAGATCCATAATTCTTTAGACGAATCTTCGTAAATACTCGCGATATTACCTCTTGTGACAGGTTGGGAAATCTTTTTGTCTCCCGATAAACAGTAAAGTCCGTTACTGGTAGTTCCCATCCACAGATTTTTCTTTTCGTCCAGGTGGAGGCAGGAGAGGGTGATATCTTTTCCGGCAAGATGATAGTAGAGATCGAAGTTTCCGGTACTTTCATTATATACAAACACTTCTTCTCTTTTCCCGATATATAATTTCTCGTTGAAATAAATAGCATCCACATTGCCTTGCAGCAACGTTTTGAATCTTTGTGTGGTCAGATCGAACTCTGCTACCCCGTCCGTACAGAGCAGGTATACCTTCCCGTTTTTGTTTCCGGTGATACGCAGCACTGTATTGCTGAACAAACTGTTCGGATCGTTTTTATTAAGTTTGAAACTTTTGATATCGTTACCGTTATACCGGTTCAGTCCTTCACGCGTGCCAATCCATATAATCCCCCGTTCATCAATATAAAGGCTATTGACAGAAAATTGGGAGAGTCCGTCGTCCGTGGTCAAGTGGCTAAAAGTGATGTTTTGACCTTGTGTGCGGACTCCAGCTACGCTTAAAAATAGCAGAAATAAAAGAATTACTTTTCTCACTAATTTATTTTTTAAGGTGTTTACATCTATGCAAATATATTGTTTTTATTCGATTTCAGTGAATCTTATTAGAAGAAAGTAACTATAAAACACCGGAAGAGAATTCTATTTAACAGAATTACTCTTCCGGTTTCTAACCTAACTAACCTCTTGTTATAGTGTTTGTGCCTGTTTCGTTTTTATCAGTTCAGATTATTACCACACTACATACTGATTGAAAAAACGAGTACTTTCAGCAATCCATGAGTCCATGTTCTCATAAGCTGCAAAGTGTCCTGATGTAGGGTAACATATCCAGCGTTTAGGTGTACGGATGTGATTGTATGCTGCAAAATTTGTATGTGGTGGTGTAATGTTGTCCTGAAGTCCGAATCCCATTAATACTGGGCATTTGATCCATCCGGTCAGATTCTTCAAGTCAAAGTAAGTTAGTAATGAGAATATTTTATCTTTGTCAATATTCTGCCGGGCAGCTCCTTCGAATACCAAGTTGGCAGGCCAGTGAACCAAACGGAAATAATCGGGATAGTCTGACAGAAAGGGTACGATAGGCGCAGCTGCGGAAATACGATGGTCGAGTGACGCTGCTGCTAATGTGAGCGCTCCACCTTGCGAAATACCTGTAGCAAAAAGGTTTTGTCCGTCAAAGCATGGCTGAGCAAAAATAAAATCAATACTGCGGACTGTATCAGCAAAAGCACCTCTGTAATAGTAATGTTTGGGTGAATCCAGTCCGAAAGCAATCCACTCACCAAAGCGGTTATAAGGTTTGTTGAGGCCTTGTCCACGGGGTGGAATGACCAAGATACACCAACCGGGATAGTCGTCGGGACTGGGAATCCAGGTGACGGCATCATAACCTTGATAAACCACTACGGCCGGATGACTCTGACCATCTGTAGGGACTGCCCAATACCCCCGTAAGATTTCTCCTTCAAGCGAGCGCATTTCTACTTCGTAAACATCACGCTCTGGCTTCGAAGATTCAGGTAGACGTGTCATTTTATAGGCAGGGTGTACACGTTTAAGCTCGGTGATGGTTTTATTCCAAAATCTTTTTAAGTTAGGGGGACCATCCGGTTTGGATAAAATCTGTTCGGCTTCGTATCCAAAGAAGAAATGTTTCAGAGTGTCGGGGCCGGCAATGAAACAAACCTGGTAAAATCCGGGAGTGAGATTCGTGAGAGTGACTGATGCACGACTGCGAAAGCCTCCACCG
>ENA-OWPJ01000749-OWPJ01000749.1-human-gut-metagenome-genome-assembly--contig:-NODE-749-length-22178-cov-4.86458_pt1 | contig 22178 bp, 18 predicted proteins | sample MGYA00248264_ERZ651846 | MGnify/ENA primary metagenome ERZ651846 (study PRJEB26924, sample SAMEA4378271) | human gut metagenome | biome: human gut; feature: human-associated habitat; material: faeces...
AAGGTCCAAAAATCCTAAAAAACTTTTACAAAAAGCAAAAAAACCTATATATAATTATCAAAAGGATAAAGATACAGATATTTATACAGCTATTAAGTTATTATCAAAACAGGAAAAACCATAAACGTTTTATCATAAAAGTGAGTGGATATGGTATAGGTATAAAAAAGTATATCTGCTTATTAGAATACTGGTAAAAAATGTAATTAAACTTTCAGACCACCTTGTATAAGGTTTATTTTAAACATAGGAAATGGCAAGTGAATAATCAGCAAATAGATTAACGAAATAATTATATCGATTCATGGGATGCACTACTTACATATACTGTAAGTAGTGTTATTTTGATTTACAAAATCATTTGACAATCAAAATATTTTTGGTATAATAGGCGAGTCTTGAAAGAAAAGGTGTTTATATGAAGAAAAGAACGAAAATAATTATTGGAATATGTATTACAATATTGATTATAATCACAGGTGTTATTGGCTATGCTGGAAATTATTTCTATACCCTGGCAATCGATTCCACCAGTGATAAGTCAGTCGTATTTGGAAGCAGTGAAAATGATTCTGTCGCAGAAAAAGCCAAAAGTGAGGCAGAGGCTGCCTTTATGAAACATGGAAAAGATCGCTGGATCACAAATCAAGATGGCTATCGTTTACATGCTTATGAAGCAAGTCAAAACGCAAATAAATGGCTTATCGCAGTACATGGCTACATGGGACAAGGCAGAGATATGTTAGCGAGCGGTAATCGGTTTTATGATATGGGGTACAATGTATTAGTGCCAGATTTAAGAAGTCATGGACAAAGTGAGGGAACTGCTATAGGTATGGGTGCCTGGGATAGTGATGATATCGTGGAATGGATCAATGAAATCATCAAGGATAATCCAAAAGCGGAAATTGCATTATATGGTGTGTCTATGGGAGCTAGTACTGTCATGATGACTACAGGACATAATCTACCGGAAAATGTAAAAGTCGCAATTGAAGATTGTGGATATACCTCCGCATGGGATGAATTTTCTTACCAATTAGATGATTTATTTGGCTTGCCATCCTTTCCTGCACTAGATGCCGCAAATATTGTCACAATGATACGTGGTGGATATAATCTGAAAGATGCAGATGCTTTGGAAGCAGTGAAAAAATCTAAAACGCCGACCTTATTTATTCATGGGGATGCTGATGATTTTGTGCCAACCAGCATGGTATATCCATTATACGATGCCGCAGTCTGTGAAAAAGATATTTTGATTATCGAAGGCCCAGGGCATGGAAAAAGTAAAGAAGTAGATCCAAAGACGTATTGGGATAAAATAGATTCTTTTATTGAAACATATATGAAATAAAGCAGTGTAACGCTGCTTTTTTTAGTTGCGATTATGAAAAAACATGGTAAAATCATAAAGGCAAGAATTGAGGGATTGCATGATTGAATTTATAAAAAAAGAAAAAGTGTTATGTATAGCAGCTATCTGCGCATTCATATCTATGATTTTCGTACCACCTAGCATGGGAACATTATCTTTTATTGATGTACGTGTACTAGCTTTATTATTTTGTTTAATGGCAGTAATCGCAGGATTAAAACAATGTAACGTATTTATCGTATTCGCACAGCGTTTATTATCTGGAAGAAAACAATTACGTGTATTCTTTCTGATTTTGGTGCTATTACCGTTTTTCTCATCTATGTTCATAACCAATGATGTCGCATTGATTACATTTGTGCCTTTTGCGATATTGGTATTGGATATGATTGATCGTAAACAATACTTGATTCCTATCATAACATTACAAACGATCGCAGCAAATCTTGGAAGTATGGCCACACCGTTTGGTAATCCACAAAATCTGTTTCTATATACAAAATATGGACTAACCATTGGGGATTTCTTCTCTATTATGGGAAAGTTCACCTTCCTTGCACTTGTGTTATTGATTGTGTGCTGTATGTTGATGAAAAATGAAACATTAGAGGTAAGTTTTCCTGAAAAAGTCCATATGATCAAACCAAGGGATGTTATATTATTTGCTGTGTTATTTATACTTTCTTTACTCAGCGTTTTGCATATCCTGCCCTATCAGGCGGTATTTCTGATTGTTGTTGTTACAATGTTATTGGTATCACCAGTTGTTTTAAAAGATGTAGATTATGCATTATTATTAACATTTGTATGTTTCTTTATCTTTTCTGGCAATATTGGAAAAATCGATTGGATGCAGGAATTTCTAGGAAGCTGTATGAAAGATTACGCAATACCAACGGCAATCGCAAGTTCACAGGTAATCAGCAATGTACCTTCTGCAGTGTTGTTATCAAGTTTTACAAATCAAGCATCAGGATTGTTGATTGGCACAAATCTTGGAGGTCTTGGGACTTTGATTGCTTCTCTTGCAAGTCTGATATCATTTAAGTTTTATGCAAATGAACCTCATGCAGATACTGGAAAATATTTAAAAGTATTCACAGGATATAATCTTATTTTCTTACTTATATTAATCATATTTATTTTTATATAAAAGCAGGCAATAGATGTTTTTATTGCCTGCTTTTATATATAGACTGTGATTTCTGACTCAAAAACACACATAAATCATAAGAAATTTACAAAATTATGAATTATTTTCAAATAACACTTGCGAAAGGAAATATTTGTGTTATATATACTTAACCAACGAGCTGGTAGCTGTTGCGTTATGGTAAAAAAGTTTTAAAGAAAAAGGTAGCCCCACAAGTACAAGGTCATTGCGAAAATCCTTTCATTACACTAATATTACAATTTTCCTTTTCTTGTGTTGCTATAAATCACACAAAGTCTTTTCTCCTGAAATGAATGATGAGCTTTTCAGAAGGAAGGACTTTTTTATTCTTGAATGATGGAAAGATTGCTTGTTTTAAATGCTGGAGTAATGAAACAGGCAAAATATCTGCTTCTTGTGTTTTTATTGTTTATATAATGATATAATATAGAAAATTGAGGGGGAATATATGATGCAATATCTTTTCATTTTATTTTTGTTATTAATAATATTCAAAGCATTTCAACCTAAAATAAAAGGGATGATAGGAGAAAAAAGTGTCGCAAGAAAACTCGAAAAGCTGCCAGAAAACGAGTATGTCATTTTAAATGACATCTTATTAAAAACGGATAGAGGCACTACACAGATTGACCATGTTGTTTTATCAGTGTATGGTATTTTTGTAATTGAAACAAAAAACTATAAAGGATGGATAACGGGAAATGAAAAAGGAGAGTATTGGACACAAAATATCTACGGAAATAAGCATCAGTTTAAGAATCCAATACGCCAAAATTATGGACATCAAAAAGCACTAGAAGCATTATTTGATGAACCTGTTCGATTCATTCCTATTGTGGCATTTTCAACAGAAGCAGATTTAAAAGTTCATATTGAAAAAGAACATGTGATCTATATTAAGAATATTGTGAAATGTATAAAACAGTTGAGTGTAGATAAATGTTACGATATGGATCAAGTAAGAGTGATGAAACAGGTGATTGAGAAAAATCAATTAAAAGAAAAACAGGAACGTAAGGATCATATAACGAATACTAGAAAAAATATTAAACTGACAAATGAAAAAATAAAAGGCAATATTTGCCCTAGATGTGGTGGAACATTAGTTTTACGTAAAGGGAAATACGGCACTTTCTATGGATGTAGTAATTATCCAAAATGTCGTTATACAATTAATTCTAAAAACTTAAAATAATATAATAAATAGATTAAATGAATTAAGTAGGATTTCCTATAAATCAATGTGATATGTGCTTTATTTCATAATATTAATTAAATATATAAAAAACAGGCAATATAAGATTACCTGTCATTAATAAATAAAAAAGCGTTAGTGTTATCGATCTGGGGGAAGATATACCGGCTTGCCTATATGGGTGGGGGAAGAAAGGGCAAGACGGCTGATAACACTAACGATTATAATATAGCTTATTTAAATTCAAAAATCAATACATTTTTTTGATTTAAACGTTTTTGAACCGTTTGTTGGCAATATATTACTTCAAATCGTCTGCATTTATAAAAACAACGGACTTTTTAACATTGTAAGCGCTACTTTCAGTTTCTACTTGATTACCCTCTTTATTGATTGGTGCATCACTTTTTATCTTATACCAAGTACCCTGATCGTTTTTTATAATATCTAAAACTAACATAGAATAGTTTTTTACCGTTGGTGTTCGATATAATATCGTAGAATTCTTATCTGCTTTTTGATAAACTGGCGCATGATCAACATCTTTGATCAAAATATCAAACTTTGCATCCTTCATTCCCATGGCTTTATCGAATTTTCGATAAAAGGATGCGGCTTTTTCTCCCCAATAAGGATCAGAAGCATAACGAACATTCATACCACTTTCCTTGTCCCCAAGATAAGCGCCACGGTAACGATTTGCCTGTTCACTATCACAAGTCCCACTGCCTTTAAAACCATCGCAGGCATTCAAATAACCCTGATTCAAGAAAACGGAAGCATGTACAAGAATACTTTCCTGAGGATTTGCGTATTTATTAGCACTTTGGCTTGGAGAAGCATCATATGCCGCATGGCCAAATAAATTGTTTTTCGCATAAGCCAGTTCACTTCTTCCATAAGCACTCTCATTAGCGGATAGACCCATCATCATAATCGCATTGGTACTATATCGATTCTGTGCATCCACAAATGCCTTTCCCATATTAAATAAAAGAGATTCCTCATTACCCATAGGATAAGAAGAAGGCTGTGAAGTATAGCCAAGAATACTTGTGATATATTTGTTGATATCCTGTGTGGAATAGTTAGAGATACTGCGATGTGATAAAAATTGATAATAATTATAATATGGCTGATCATAATTGACGCTGTTTTTACGGGTGTTATTTTGATAGTCATCACTCATACTGGTAAAAGAAGGGTAAAAATAATGTCCATCATAACTGTAATAATACGCATAAGAAGTATCTTGGAATGGCAGTCCGACGTCAAGAGAAAAGGCATAGTTCCCTGATTTCACATCTGTTGTACCTTTATGTAAGAACGTATTGTCTTTTACAACGTAATGACTGACGCTTGCAACTTCTTTTTCATTATAATAGTCTAATAATTCTACATCCTTACGATCTACCCAGCCAACAACACCACTCATCATAAATTTGAATTTTTTACCATCATTGCTGGTATCAAGATATACAGCATCCGCACCATAACAGCCATTGATATAGCCTTCTTCATCACGATCATCAAATGTATAAACAGTATTAACTGTACACTGTTTGGTTTTAAAATTAAGCACTCCATAGCGAATAGCGACACGGGTACCATCATCTGTGGTAATTTCCACATTTTCATTTTCCTGATGATCCAGTTTTCGCATATTACTTTTTGCGAGTTTGAAGGAATCATATGTCTGAATTTCTGAAGCTACTCCGTTTTTATCTATGATAACTAAATGGTAATCTGTTTTAGTATCTAAATATAATAAGAACACGATGATCACACCCGCAATTAATAAGCCTACCGATATAATTTTAAAGTAGGAAACGTGTTTTTTCTTTTTTCTCTTTGTCATAGTCACACCCTTTTCTACATTTTACAATATGCTGAAACAAAAGAAAATAAAACCAAAGAAATTTTAAGAAAATAAATAGAATTCGCAAATGATAAAATAAAGGCATCAAGTGAAACTATGTGAAAATCGTACTTTGCTTTACCCAATCATAGAAAAGCTTTATAATAAAGAACGTGAAATGAAAGGTGTGATGTGAGTGTTAGATGAAAAAACATTTTATGATTTATCCATGATCAGTTATTTTGATGCATATCAGCCGGGTGTAAGTGTAGATACTTTGATCCAGCAGATTTTAGAGGATACTGTAATGGATGAAGAATATCCAAACGATGTCACATTGCCTTATCATAAAGAAGCACTTGCAAAGATACCCAAAGGGCGCTATAGCGATATTTATGTAAAAGAGTTTGTGGATGATAATGCCAACAGTGGTGTGGTGTTTTATGTATTTACCTGTCCTGAAGGTGAAATATTTGCATTTCGCGGTTCTGAAGCATTAGATGATGTCAATCACAAAACCGGATGGCAGGATTGGACAGATAATTTTCATATGTTCTTAGATGGACCAACGTACCAACAATTAGTATCTTTACATGAACTGCAAAAACGAAAGATTGATGCTCCATTTTATTTATGTGGGCATTCAAAAGGCGGAAATCTTGCGATGTATGTGGCATTAACAATGAATGCTAAACTACTTTCAAAACTGCAACAAGTAGTAAGTTTTAATGCACCGGGAATTACGAAAAGTATTTTGGATGTTTATCAAATGCGGGCTACAGATCCTGAATTTTTGAAGAAAATAACGATATTTGAATGTGAAAATGATTGTATATCGTCATTCTTTGAGAATTTAACAAAACCACATTATATACGCTCCAGCATGCCTTGTAATAACCTGATACAGTTGTATCATAACCATCAGTTATATGCGATGGATTTTGATGATAATCATTATATCCTGGCAGAGAAAAAGACTGCCATTCCTAAAATTGTGTATCATTTTGTAAATGATTTCTTCGTGAATTTAAAAGAAGAACGTTTGCATGCCGTTGTATCTACCATGGATGATTACTTCCATAGTGCATTATCTATATCTGAATTGTATAAGGTATTATTGTATCATATATCCTTATATACTAACTTATTTGAGGATATCCCATATGAAGAAATACAGACCATTACGTTCCAGGATTTAATTGAACGTAGAAAGACAAAAAATCTGATTAATAAGGTAAAAGAAAAAGCAGTACAAACGTTAAATGAAGTGAATATCAAAGAAATAACACAAGGAATCATAGATAACTATGAGGTATTGATTGATACAAAAAAATCTCAAATACAAGATCTTGTAAATCGTAACAATGATCGTATTATTTCCGCTATTCGCTCTATAAGAAATGAGGAAGAAAAGGAAGGATAATGATATGCCACATGATGAAATTGTCATGTGGTTTTTGTTAATAAAACATGTGAATTCTTGTTTGAAATATAAAATTGTAAGATGGAAATATTGCAATAAAGCTTGATTCATTGTATTCTAATAGTAGAATATAACAACAATAGAAAGAAGGGTCGATATGCCGTTAAAACATGCAATTTTAGGTTTATTGAATTATCATGATATGACTGGTTATGATATTAACCGTTATTTCAAAAGCAGTATTGCTTTCTTCTGGCACGCACAAACATCACAGATCTATAAAGAATTGAATAACTGTTTGAAAGAGAACTGGGTGGAAAATGATATTATATATCAAAGTGATAAGCCGAATAAAAAAGTTTATCATATTACAGAAGAAGGCAGACTGGAGCTTCATAAATGGCTTGCGGATGCTGATTTAAGTGAGGTTATGAAATATAAAAATCCATTATTGATTAAGGTATTCTTCTCCAGTAATATTGATATTGATCAAACAATGCGAATGCTTGAAAAATATAAACAGGAATGTAGTGCCATCATTGATGGGATGAATGAGGATATCGCCAAACTGCCTGAATTTGAGGCATATGCACAGAAAGAAAATGAGTCTTTTTATTGGGGAATGACCATGACATATGGCTTTATGTATTATCAAAATGAAATAAAATGGGCAAATTGGTGTATTGATAAATTAAAAGAAAAGATTTGATACAACTTTCATTTTTATGGAAAAACAGAAAATTACTTTCATGTAACATAGTATACGTGCTATAATACGGTTATAAAGGTTTCATCAAGGCAAGGAGGAAAGATGAATATGGCTAAACTAGAGATGAAAGATTACTTAGAATGTATCCAAAATAAAAAGCAGGTTGCACATGATAAGCAATGGCTTTACATTGAAGTAAACGCAAAAGACCTTTTGGAGGAATGTGAACCAGGCGTAAAAAATCAGAATGTTTGTTGTAAAGCGATGCTGGATGCAATGCTGGAAGGTGATGGGTTTATCGTAGAACCTAAAAACAAAAGCAAATGTGCTGCCAGCTTAACCATTCGTTATTATGTAGATAATTTAAGTCCGGAACGTAGAAAATATTCTGAAGTAAACAATTAGTATTGATGAGGATCTGTTGGATGCAGGTCCTTTCTGTTTCTCATTGTAAAATGGTAGGAAATAGACTATACTAAACACGATAAACAAAGAAAGAAGGGAGGATATGTATGGAGTTAAAAATTAGTAACTTTGCGAAAATCAAAGAAGCAAACATTAAATTGGATGGCATTACAGTGATTGCTGGTGAAAATAATACAGGTAAAAGCACAATAGGAAAAATATTATTTTCTATGTTTAATTCTTTAAAGGATATTGATGGGCGTATAGAAGAACTTCGCAATTCACAAATAGAAATATCAATTCTTGGATGGTGTTTTCAATACAAATTTGAAAAGAAGTACGTAATAGCAAAAAATATACTTAAACAATTAGTACCATCTTATGATTTCGCTGAAGTTAGAAATGTTATTAAAAGAACATTGAATATTTATGAAAAAAATAGAAAAGATTTAGATGTTGATGAATTAACAGAAAAAGTTTTTATTCTTTTAAAGGCGCCAAAAGAAAGTGTACGTTTAGAATTGATTCGACGCTATTTTTATGAAATGTTTCATGGACAAATCAATCCTTTAAATAATAGTGATAGTGAAAGTATTATTTCCCTGTCTATAAAGAACAATCCTATTAGATTAAAATTTATGAAAAATGAATGTGAAGAATATGAAAGAACTTTTGAAATTCAACACAAAGCCATTTTGATTGATAATCCATTTATTATGGATGAATTAAATCCATCAAGCAAAATTACATCAACTACTGATAAAATGATTTATGATTTAGTGCATATGAAAAGTGAAATAGATGATAATCTGTTTACATCAGTTATGGCAAAAGATAAATTGAAAAAAATCTTTGAAATAATGAATAACGCGATAAATGGAGATGTGATACAAACAAACGATGGAGAATTTTATTATAAAGATGATAGTGCTTCTGAACCTTTGAATGTTTGTAACCTATCAACCGGATTGAAGTCTTTTGCATTATTGAAATTATTGTTGGAAAGAGGTTTGTTAGAAAATAGAGATGTTATCATCTTTGATGAACCAGAAATACACTTACATCCACAATGGCAGGTTGTATATGCAGAAACCATTATGTTGCTGCAAAAATACTTCGATTTAACTATTGTAGTTACTACCCATAGCCCGTATTTCCTAGATGCTATTTCTTTATTCTCCAAGAAACATGAGATTGATAATAAATGCAATTATTATTTATCAGAGGTAGAAGAAGGTATTGCGAAAATAGAAAATGTGAATGATCATATCGATTTAATTTACCAAAAAATGGCCAGTCCTTTGGATATTCTGAATACAATTCGTTATGAATTAGAAAATCAGGAGAATTGATAAATGAAAGATGAAATTATACAGACATTGCCAAGTTCCCTGATTGGACATATGAAAAGCCTTAAAACATTATCATATGATGATATTCATAAATGCTATCTTACAGATAGTGTTGTTACAGCGATTGATTTTGATAAAATACCAAGAGAATATTGTAAGGCAATTACGAAAACGCAAATGCCTTGTTCAAATGATGCCTTATATGTCCAAGATAAAAATCATTGGTTCTTCTTTGAGTTTAAAAATGGTAATATTGATGCTACACAAATATATAGAAAGATTTACGATAGCATTATTATGTTATTGGAAATGAACGTTATTCCTAATATTGATTTTTCAAGAAAACACATTGAATATTATCTTGTATATAATCAGAATAAGATAATGGAACCCGCTAGAGAAAAAATTTATGCACAGTTATATAATCAGGCAAATAAAGAAAAAAAGCTATTTGCATTAGATAAATTAAAAGGATATATATTAAGAAATACACATACTTATACAAAAGAGCAATTTGATATTTTTATAAAAAAAGTTGAAGAAAAGGAAGGATAAAAATGAATAAAATAACAAGTTTTTGTATTGATCACGATAAGTTAGGAAAAGGTTTATATGTTTCACGCATTGACGGGGATGTGATAACCTATGATATGCGCATGGTGGTTCCTAATGCAGGTGTTTATTTAGAGAATGCAGGATTACATACATTTGAACATCTATTAGCTACATATGTTAGAAATTCAAAATATAGTGAACAAATCATCTATGTTGGTCCCATGGGATGTCGCACAGGGTTTTATTTTTTAACAAGAGATACGATGAGTAAAGAAGAAACGATAAAACTTCTACAGGAAGCGATGGCTTTTATCTCAGATTTCCATGACGCCATTCCAGGAGCACAGGAAAGTAAAGAATGTGGAAATTATTTAGATCATAATCTTGAACAAGCAAATGTATATGCGAAAGATTATAGGGAAGTGATAAAGCAATGGACAGTGGAAGATATGGTATATCCAGAATAAGTAAAAAATACAGGATTTTATGATCCTGTTTTTTTCTGATCTTAACTTTGTTTATTTGTTTTAACATTACAAATATTAAAATGCAACATATGATATTAAAATCAAATTATAGCTAAAAAGTATTCGATTTACGCAATATCTTCAAAAAAATAGTGCTTTAGAATATTTTATGAACATAAAAAATAACAAAAATTATATTTTTTGAACATATGATTATATAGTGTGGTATAAGATGGAAGAAGATTTGAAAAAATGGAAAAACGATAAATTTCATAAGCCTCTTATAATATCTGGGGCGCGTCAGACAGGTAAAACGTACAGCATTTTAGAATTTGTGAAAAAACAATATGCTTCTTATATCTATATCAATTTTGAGCGAGATTTAGATATAAAATCCATATTTGATCAAATAGCCAGACCAGATGAAATTATAATGTATTTACAAACAAGATTTCCTGAAGTGATTTTTCATTGGATATCGCAATTGTTCTTGATGAAATACAGGCATGTCCACAGGCACTAACAACGATAAAGTTCCTTGGATCTGAAACACCTCATGACTATATTATAAGTGGTAGCTTATTTGGTGTGGCGATTCACCATACATCTTCTTATCCTGTTGGCTATGTGCAATCATTGACTATGAGGCCAATGAATTTCAAAGAATTTTTATATGCGAACCATATAAATGATAAACAAATAGAATATTTAAAAGAGTGTTTTGATCGAGGAAAACCAGTCATGGAAAGCATTCATCAAATTTATATGGATTTGTTTAAAAAATATATCATTTGTGGAGGTATGCCAGAAGTAGTAAAAACTTATTGCGAAACAAAGGATTTCATAAAAGTACAAAATGTTCAACACCAAATTGTGGAAGATTATTATCGTGATATGGCAAAATATGCTGAACATAGTGATAAAATAAAAGTACATGATTGTTTTATATCTATTCCAGAACAGTTATCAAAGGAAAATAAAAAATTTCAATATAAACTTGTACGAGAAGGTGGAAATGCAAAGATATTTGAAAGCAGTCTACAATGGTTATCAGATAGTGGTATTATTCAAAAATGTACAAGATTAAAAGTCATCGATCAGCCGTTGAGGGCATATCGTGAAACTTCAATTTTTAAAGTATATATGGGAGATACAGGTTTATTGGTTTCCATGTTTGGTATCGATAGTGCAAATAAGATTCTTACAGGTAATTTAGGAATCTATAAAGGTGCTATATATGAAAATATAACTGCACAAGTATTAAGTGAACATCATGAATTATATTACTTTGAGCCATCAGCGCATAACGAAATAGACTTTATACTAAACACCAATGATGGTGCAATTCCAATAGAAGTAAAAAGTGCAGAAAATACAAAATCTAAAAGCCTAAAAGCATATATAGAAAAATATCATCCAGTATATGCTTATCGTTTTTCAAGTAATAATGTGAATACACAAGATCCTATCATTAAGAATTATCCATTGTATATGTTAATGTTTATATAAATAGGCTGATAAAAATCAAAATAAACAATTGATTCTTCGTAAAAAAACCGTTACAATAGAAACGAACAGTGGTGTAACCCATACCATCTGTACACTCGCTTTGCATAAAACATAAGAAACTATCGAAGTGAAACAAAGGAACCCGGGGTTCCTTTTTTCTGTGGAAAGAGAGGATTATATATGGAAGAAAATAAAATGGGCGTTATGGAAATTAAAAAATTAATTATGACAATGTCTTTACCAATCATGATTTCTATGTTGGTTCAGGCACTTTACAACATCGTAGACAGTATGTTTGTCGCAAGGGTATCTGATAATGCACTTGCCGCAGTATCTCTGTGTTATCCAATTCAAATGATTATTGTCGCAGTGGCTTGTGGTACGGCTGTTGGATTGAATGCATTACTATCACGTTATTTAGGACAGAAAAAACCAAAAGAGGCTAATCAGGTCGCTTTACATGGTATCCTTTTAGCGATTGTTAACTGGCTGATATTTGCGATCATTGGAATTTTCTTTTCTGAGGCATTCTTAAGATTGTTCTCTACAGATCAAGAAATTGTAGCTATGGGCATTAGTTATATGAAGATTTGTACAATCTTTTCCTTTGGTGTCTTTATGCAGATCACCTATGAAAGAATTATGCAATCTACAGGAAATACAGTATACAATATGATTATTCAGGGTGTTGGCGCTTTAGTAAATATTATGCTTGACCCAATCTTTATCTTTGGTATGCTGGGACTTCCTGCAATGGGAGTTACAGGAGCTGCGATTGCGACAGTGATTGGACAGATAGTGGCAATGCTCTTGGGAATTATCATTACACAAACCAAAATCAAAGAGGTACAAATTCATTTACGTGAATTCCATTTAGAATTACGAATGATAAAAGATATGTATCGTATCGCTATACCAGCAATATTAATGCAATCCATTATGAGCTTTATGACAGTATTTATGAATATGATTCTCGTGACATTCAGTGAGCTGGCGGTTTCTGCATTCAGTATCTACTTCAAGCTTCAACAGTTTGTATTTATGGCAGTTAATGGCATGAATAATGCCTTGATTCCAATTATTTCATACAATTTTGGCGCAAAAAAGAAACAGCGTATTTTAGATTCTATTCACTTTTCTTTAATCGTCGCTTGTGTCATTATGATTGCGGGAACTATCATATTCCAATGTTTCCCACAACAGTTGATGTACCTGTTTGATGCAAACGAAGAGATGATGAATATCGGTGTACCAGCATTAAGAATTATTAGCTTATCCTTTATATTTGCAGGTATATCTTTAGTGTTGAGTGCAGTATTCCAATCCGTTGATCATGCGAATAAATCATTGATGATTACATTATTAAGACAAATGGTATTGTTGTTGCCAATTGTCTATCTATTGGCAAATCAATTTGGATTGAACGCGTTGTGGTGGGCATTTCCTATTACAGAAGCAGCTGTCAGCATACTTGCATACATATATTTAAAGATAGTAAAAGCTAAAACTATTATGAAAATTTCACAAAAAGCATAGGCAAAAATTGAAATGGCCTTTGCTTTTTTTACGTTTTGTACAAAATGAGGAAGTCATTTCCAATTTTATAAAATTATATGTGTTAGAAAGAAAACCTGTGATAAAATACTGAAAAATGGCAAGAAAACCATTTTTTAGGAGGAGAAAATGAAAATTATCAAGAAAGTTGGGATTTGTTTTCTTACGTTATTGATGGCTTTTGGATTAAATTCAGCTATCTTATACGCACAAGAAAACATACAAGATGGACTTAATGTCACCTTGGAAACAGATAAAGATTCCTATGGTGAAACGGATGCAGTGAAAGCAGAAGTTAAAGTTGAAAATCAAAATGATGTGGTGATGAAAAACATCCATATCGAAACGGTTGTACCAGAAGGATTTACGCTTGCAGATACAAGCAAGGCTAGCTTGGATATCGCAGCATTAAATGGGAAGGACAGCGTTTCACTTACATCAGAATTTAAAGCTGATGTGAAACAAAATGGTGGAATGATAACACCAGAAGATAACAATCCAAGCAATACGGATAACGGTAATTCTACAATTACGGATACAAATAACAAAAATGAAAATACAACAAAAGTTGATACACCAAAAAATGATGTAGATACAGGTGATCACACCAATATCACGTTCTTATTTTCATTATTGATCGCAAGTGGATGTATGATGGCTGTTTATGCTGTTAAACATAAGAAAGTGAAAAAGGCAACTACCTTCTTATTATGCTTATTGATGGCTGCAACATTGTTACCTGCTTCTGATATCAAAGCAAATGAGCAGGATACAAAAGGTTTGATCACAGTTGAGAAAACCGTCAAGGTAAATGGAAAAGATGTTACAATAAAATCTCAAGTAACGTATGATAAAAACAATGGTGAAGTTGAAGTCACTTATACCAGAGGAGAATGGATTCAAAAGCTTGTAGATGCAGTCGGTTATCCTGATAACGCATCACAGCGTGATGAAGTATTTAATGATATCGCAAATAGCGAATATAAGGATGCCATTGAAATAGCATTTACATATGGCTTGATCGAAAAAAGTGAAACATTCCAGCCTGAACAACCAGCCACAAGAGAGTTTGCGGCTATTACAGCCGTTCGTGCGTTAGGTTATTTATCAGGTGAAGAAATTAATTGTAAAGATGCATCAGAAATTACATATAAGAAAGAAGTTTTCTTAGCAGTAGATACTGGCTTGATGAATCTTGAACAAAATAACTTTTATCCAAAACGTGCATTAAATGAAAAAGAGGCAAAACAGATTATTACTAAAATGATTGAAATTTTTGGTTCAACAGATGCGCAAGGAGATACACCTGAAGGATATGATTTTAAAGATGGTGTAACTACTCTGGATGATTCTATTGAGTATAAAGATGAAAATGGTGTTCTGACTATCAAAAAAACAGATGATGTGAAAGATTTAAAAGAAGGCGCTATTATCGTCATTGGATATGAAAATGCCTATAAGGTGGAAAGTATCAAAGAAAATGGAAACAATTTAGAAATCACATATGAAAAACCTGAATTAAGCGAATTCTTAGATTCAATGAATGTAGGTGGTCAGGCACCATTAGATTTCTCAAGATTTCAACCGGCTGAAGGTGTCCAAGTAAATTACAATAGTGCCGCAAATGGTATTCAGACATATGGCGCAATGGATGATTTCTTTGATGTACCAGAAAATAATGTTGGCATCAATGGTTCTGTACAATTAAGTGGAGAAATAGATTTAGGTGATAACTGGAGTATCGATTATTCATTAGAAACTTCCATGCCAACAGTAGGATATAAATTTGATGTTGATTTTGATAACTTCAAACCAAATGTAAAAAATGCATATATCAAAGTACAAGAATCAACGGATTTAAATGTAGGCTTTGGAAAGGGTACAGAAATAACTGGACCAGACAGTTTTATTTGTGAAAACAAAATAGAAAAACGAATTAAATTAGGTGAAGTTCCAGTTGTAGGTGTATATGGCGTAGGCATCATTGTAGAAGTAAATCTTGTAATGAGTGCAGAAGGCAAATTTGAAGTTGAATATAACTCATCAGGAACATTTGGTGTACAGGTACTTAATAACAAGCCAAGAAATATTTCCGCAATACAAAATTCTATCTCTGCAGGATTATCTGGTTCCGTTACAGTAGGACCTCAGATAGAGCTTGGCGCACAATTATTTGGATGTAATTTAATCAGTTTCTCTGCAGAAGCTGGTGGAAAAGCCAGTGGCTACATAAAAGCTAGATCAACAGGTCTAGTGTGTGCAGATGTAACTTTATGTTTATATGCAGAATTAAATGCATTTGAATATTCAGTTCTTGATGATTGGCTGGATATTGGTATGACATTCACAATTTGGGATGAAAATAACAGTCCATTAAAGATATCAAAGCATTATGAAAATATGCAGGCTGTTCCTGAATGTACATATGAAAATGGTGGTACTATAGAAGGCAGCGTCGCAGATGCAGATGTTCATACCCAATATATTAAAAATGCGAATATTGAAATTATTAATAGCGAAAATATGAAAACAGCAGCTACTGTCAAAACAGATGCAAATGGTAAATATACAGCCACTGTACCAGGTGGAACCTATATCGTGAAGATTTCAAAAGATGGATATATTCCATTTGAAAGTTTAGAAACTGTTATGGATAAAAATAAGATTTATCTGGAAACGTATTTAATGGTAAATGGTGATGAACAAGAGATTGGTACTATTGGTGGTCATGTAACAAATTCAGTTACAGGCAGCGCAATTCCGAATACGAAATTGACGATTAGAAAAGGCTGGAATCATACGACTGGAGATGTAGTAAAAACAGTAATGACAGATCCATTTGGTGGTTATAAAGTCGATTTACCATTAGGCAACTATACAGTTTTAATGGAAAATTCAGGTTATGTCACAAACCATATCAATATCGCAGTCACAAAAGGTATACATATGGATAAACATGGTACTTTAGTACCTGATGAAAATAGCGAGATACCAACAGGTGACTTACGAATTGTGTTGACTTGGGGAAAGGAACCAAGCGATTTAGATTCTCATTTAATAGGACCAAAAGCAGCTGGTGATGGTAATTTCCATATCTATTTCCATAATAAAGCATATAAAAATAATGGTGTGATAAATTCTTTCTTAGACCTAGATGATGTGGATGGATCTGGACCTGAAACAACTACGATTTATAAAATGAATCAGAATGGTAAATACAGTTTCTATGTACATAACTATTCAAATTCATATGAACATAATTCTAGTGCAATGGCAAGTTCAGGAGCACAGGTAAAAGTTTATGCTGGACAAACATTAATTGCGACATACAATGTACCAAACAGAAGTGGAACTTTATGGCATGTGTTTGATTTTGATGCTAAAACCAAGAAACTGATTCCAATCAACACCATGTCTTATCAAGAAAACGCGTATGATGTTGGTACAGATTCTAGCATTAGCACATTCAGCCTTGAAGATAAAACAGAGTTAAAAGATTATGAAAAAGCAGATATTCAGAAAGAAGAAACAAACTCTGACAGTGAACCAGTTGAACCTGTAAAAGAAACAGAAACACCTGTAAACGATGCTCCTGTACAGGAAGATAAAACGATTGTAGAAAATCAAGAAGAAATAAAAACAAATGCTTCTGATGATTTAGAAAACAGTGAAGTGATAGATAAACCACTAGATGGTGCTGTGGCAAGTGAAGTAAATGAATGAGGATCAATTAATTGAAAGATGGTTTAAAATCCGTAGAAAAGATTTGCTTCAGATAGGCATCTTAATGGTCATCATTGATGTGATTGTTATTTGGGTATTATTTCTGATGCCTGGAAGTCTAGAAGGAGAATCAATATCAACTATCATATTCGGCATCATATGTATGGTAATTTTCATTTTATTAACGATACGTTGCTTTGTAAGATGGTTTAAAAGTTTTTCTTGGAAAGTGAATGAAAAGACATATGGTGTTGTTATAGAAAAGAAACGTCATACAGACCATAGAGCCACAAAAGGAAAAAACGCCAGAGGATACTATGTTGATATTATCCGTAATGGTGAAACGATAGAGGCAAAGTGTGATGTATCCATGTATTCAAAAATGAATGTACAGGATGAAGTACTATTAATTCAAGTTGAAAAATATCCTGTTTATGCCTTAAAATAAATAAAAACATGTTAGGGAAAAAGATTAAAAAATTTTCCTATAACATGTTTTTTTTCATAACTTAGAGGACTTTCACAAAAATGTAGTTATAAAAAAATGTGAAAAATATTGTTGACAACGCTTACAGCCGATGCTAATATAAATGTGCAAATAGAAAAAGGCTTGTTACTCTTCGGGAGGCATTACCTAAAAAGCAGAAATAGTTCTGTTTTTTGTGTAATCAACTGAAGAGTTTTTTATTTGTGGAAAGGATGAAGATGATGTTTCAAATATTCAAAAAGAAAGAACCAGTAGTACTATATGCCCCAGTGACAGGCACAAGTGTTGCTTTAGAAAATGTTCCAGATCAAGTGTTTGCCCAAAAAATGATGGGTGATGGTATCGCTTTTATGCCAGAAACGGATACAATTTGTGCACCTTGTAATGGAAAAATTACTATGGTCGCACATACATTGCATGCCGTGGGTATCACCGCAGATAATGGTGCAGAAATTTTAATCCATATCGGTTTAGATACAGTAAGTTTAAATGGTAAAGGATTTACAGCACTAGTAAATGTTGGAGATAAAGTTAAGAAAGGAACGCCACTGATACAGATAGATATGGCATTTATGAAAGAACAGCAGATGGTATTAACAACGCCAATGGTTGTAACAAATACAAGTGAATTTTCCATGGTTATCGAAGAAGCAGGAAGTCATGTTATAATGGGGGAGAACAAGGTTATTACATTTCAATAAATAAAAGAAGGGAGAATCAATCATGAAGGTTATTAAGAAAATCAATAACAATGTTGCTGTTTGTCTGGATAATGATGGTCATGAATTGATTGCTTTCGGAAAAGGAATTGGGTTTCCTAAAACCCCATATGAACTTACAGATTTGAGTAAAATCTGGCGTACTTATTATGGTATTAATCCCAGTTATTTAGGACTGTTAAATGATATACCAGAAGAGGTATTCGAGTTAAGTATTAAAATTGTAGATTTTGCAAAGATGAAAATAGAAAATCAAATTAATTCTAATATCGTATTTACTTTAGCTGATCATATCAATTTCGCGATAGAACGATTTAAGAAAAATCTTGATATAAGAATGCCGTTTGTATATGATATACAACACTTATATGAGTCGGAGATGCAAATTGGACTATTTGCGATTAAATTAATAAATAAAAGCATGAATGTTTATCTAACAAAGGATGAGGCGGTTAGTATTGCATTGCATTTTATAAATGCTGAGAATATGCAAAGAAATGCTAATGATGAATCAGATGAAAATAAAGTGATTTGTGATATCACAAATTTGATTGAAAAAGATTTTGAAATGAGTGTAAATCGAGAAGGATTTAATTATTCTAGATTTGTGACGCATCTTCAATACCTTATGAAACGACAGGAAACTAATATATCAATTACAAGTGAAAATAAAAAATTATTTGACTCGATGAAAGCCGAATATAGCAAAACGTATCAATGTGTTAGTCATATTCAAACATATCTAAAAGATCATTTAGAATGGAATCCGAGTGAAGAAGAATTATTATATTTAATGCTGCACATCAATCGATTATGCAGTAGGGAGGATTGTAACCGGTAAAGCGGGCATTACCTCAGTATATAACAATAGCAATTTGCTTTTTGTTATGTGCTGGGGTTTTTCTATATAAAGGAGGAAAAATTTTATGGCAGTTAAATCAAATATTGTGTATTTTGTAGCTGATCAGCTTCGAGCAGATGCTTTAGCTCATTTAGGAAATCAAGCTTCGATTACTCCTAATCTAGATCAATTAAGTCAAGAGGGGATATCATTTTCACATGCGTATTGTCAAAATCCAGTTTGTGTACCTTCTCGTATAAGTTTTTTATCGGGATTATATCCTCATACAACTGGACACAGAACAATTCATTATCTTCAAAATGAAGGAGAACCTAATATCCTGAGGACTATGAAAAATAATGGATATGAAGTTATCTGGATAGGAAGAAACGATGTGATTCCAGGGAATAGAACAAAAGAAGAATTTTGTGATCGATATTATCGGCCATTTGGATCAGGTGATTCAAAAGATATAAAAGGTGGAGAGTTTATTGCTTTACAAGATATGATGAAGAAGAATAAAAAAGAATCACAATTAAAGCCAGATGAACCAGGTTATTATTCCTTTTATGTAGGGAAAGTAGATTTAGATGATGTCAATGATAAGACTGTTTTTGCTAAATATGATTGGAGTTGCATTGAGCAGGCTTTAGCTTATATAGAAGAAAAAAGTAAAGAAAAGAATCACAAGCCCTTTTTCTTATACATAACACTTATGTATCCACATCCAGAATATATGTGTGAGGAACCATGGTTTTCAAGTATTGATCGTAAAAAAGTCGCAAAAAGAAGACCAAGTGCTATTACGCTTGAAGGAAAACCTAGTATGTTAAAGGAAATAGCTAAAAAACAAAATTTATCCAATTGGGGTGAAGAAAACTTTCAAGAAATGCGGGCAACTTATCTGGCGATGGTATCTAGATTTGATCATCATTATGGCATGGTACGAGATAAGTTAAAAGAGTGTAATTTATATGATGATACAAATATCTTTGTTTTCTCAGATCATGGAGATTATACAGGTGATTATGATATTGCGGAAAAAGTTCAGAACTGTTTCGATGATCCAGTTGTAAATGTTCCATTATTAATAAAACCAGCAAAGCAATATCATGTAATTCCCCGTGTTTCAAATGCACTTGTAGAACTTGTAGATATTACTGCAACAATTGAAGAAATATCAGGTATTCAAACAGAATATGTTAATTTTGGAAAGTCACTTGTGCATTTATTTGATAAAGAAGAACAACATCGAGAAGCAGTTTTTAGTGAGGGTGGAAGGATTCATGGAGAAACATGGGCGATGGAATTAGGACATGGTCCATCTTCACAATATTGGCCAAGGTTGTCATCTCAAGCTTCAGAAGGACCAGAACATACCAAAGCAATTATGTGTCGGATGGACAAATGGAAGTATGTATATCGTTTATATGAAAATGATGAATTATATGATTTAGAAAATGATCCACAAGAATTAAACAATTTAATAATGCATTCAGAGTATCAAGAAATTATAAAAAATATGAAGTTAAAGATATTAGATTGGATGGTAGAAACAGGAGATATAGTTCCTGACAGAAAGGATATACGTTAAATGTAGTTTCTACAAAAAAAATAAATATTTAGGGCCCAATATTTATTTTTGAAGAACGTGAGAGGAGAAATCAAAATGAAAAGAAATAAAGAAATTGCAAAGGCAATATTAGAAAATGTTGGTGGCAAAGACAATATAACAAATTGTTTTCACTGCATAACTAGATTACGTTTAGAGTTTAAAGATAAAAGCTTAATAAAGAAAGAAAGTATTGAAGCAATTGATGGAGTTATTGCTTTAAAAATACAGGGTGAACAATATCAAATTGTTATTGGACAGAATGTAGGAGAAGTTTATCGTGAATTTTGTGATTTAACAGGATTTGAGGTAAAAGCCGCAATTAACGAAAATCTTGATGAGAAAAAAACTATTTCATTAAAAGGGATTGGCAATGGTATAGTTCAAGCTGTAGTTAATTCTATGGTGCCAGCTTTACCTATTTTGATAGGTGCTGGTATGTTTAAAGTTATAGCATTGCTCTTACTTCAATTTCACATTTTAGACGCAACTAATTCAACTTATCTTGTCATACAGAATATAGGAGAAGCTGGATTTTATTTCTTACCGATTTATGTGGGTATAAATGCTTCTAAGCATTTTAAAACAAGTTTACCATTGGCGACATTGCTATGTGCCTTTCTTTTACTTCCTGCATTTACAACAGGATTAACAGAAGGGACTATTACAACAATATTTGGGTTACCTATTACTGCTACATCTTATGCAAGTAGCGTTTTGCCTGCTATTTTAATCACATGGATTTTATCTTATGTACATAAGTTCTTTACAAAATATGTTCCACAGATATTATCCTCTGTTCTTGTACCAACTCTAACTTTATTAGTGATGGCACCATTAGCAATTTGTGTTTTAGGGCCTTTAGGAACAGTTTTAGGTAAATATCTTGCAGATGGTTTGATGTGGATTTATAACACTTTAGGATTTGTTGGTATGGCGGTAATGGGTGCTTTACGTCCATTATTAATTTTTACTGGAATGCATACAGCCTTAATTCCTTTTGCTTTAACAAGTTTTGCAGAAAATGGATATGAAACATTCTTCTTTGTTACTGGTATTGGTTATGTATTTGGTTCAGCAGCATCCTGCCTTGCTGTTTCTTTGAAATCAAAAAAAGTAGATACAAAAGCAACTGCTATGACATGTGCCACTACAGCTTTAGTTGGTGGTATTACTGAGCCTGCATTATATGGAGTCTTAATGAAATTAAAAAGACA
>ENA-OWPJ01000762-OWPJ01000762.1-human-gut-metagenome-genome-assembly--contig:-NODE-762-length-21644-cov-3.52592_pt1 | contig 21644 bp, 19 predicted proteins | sample MGYA00248264_ERZ651846 | MGnify/ENA primary metagenome ERZ651846 (study PRJEB26924, sample SAMEA4378271) | human gut metagenome | biome: human gut; feature: human-associated habitat; material: faeces...
ATCCTTATGTGTCATCGTTTGATTGTACGTTATGTAGATCGTGGTTCTATGGCTTATTTACTGTCAACACCACACAAGCGCTCAACAATCATTCTGACACAGTTGTGTATGCTTGCAATGGGTATATTGATTTTAGTTGCGTATGTAACGATTTTGGTTATTATATGTGGAAATTTAATGTTTGATGAAGGAATTGATCTTTCTGCTTTCCTGACATTAAATATTGGTTTATATGGCATGATGTTGTTTTTTGCAAGTATGTGCTTTCTATTTGCATGTATCTTTAATGAAACAAGATTTGCGACAGGGGTAGGCGCTGCTTTATGTATTGTTTCTGTATTGATTCAGATGCTGTCACAAGTTGGAGATAAATTAGAAAATCTAAAATATGTAACACCATTAACTTTATTTCGACCAGAAGAGATTATCGCTATGGATCAAGGTGCTTTATGGAGTGTAGGCATCCTATATGTTGGCGCAGTTCTGCTTTTTACATTGGGTGTGATGATTTTCAAAAGAAAAGATTTATCAATATAAAAGTGCATAAATTTGCACTTTTTATATTGTCTTCAATTATCAAAGTGGCATTACATATATGGGGAGAATGTTATTGTAATAACTTATTTTTAAGGCTATAATAAAATGGAAAACACAATCGTGTAGTTCTCTTTTATAATAATACCATAAAGGAGACATTGGAGGTAATTATGAAACAAATTTATATCACTAATATAAAAATTGATTCTGTAAGGCATTTAAAAGATATTAATATTCCTTTATTTGGTGAGAAGAGAAAAAATTTAATAATAACAGGTAAAAATGGCAGTGGAAAGACAAGTGTATTAGAAGCATTATCAATTTATTTAAAAAGTGTTGCTGATGATCGTTCATTTAATGATTATGAAGATTCCCTTGTGTTTTATAAAAACAGATTAGAAGAATTGAAACAGCAAAATAATATTCAGGAAATAAATCAATGTGAAGCACAAATTCAATTTTATGAGGATAAAATTCAAGAAACAAGAAAAGGTTTAAAAATCAGTTTTAATGTGGAAACAGCTGATATGTATAGAGCGTTTCAAAATGGTAATATGATTCTAGCATATTACAGCGCAGATAGAGTTTTTAAAACAGAAGAAGTGAAAAATGTCGAGAAAGTTAATTTTAATGAAAAATATTCGATAAATGAAAAGCCGAGCACGAAATTTGTGAAATATTTAGTTGATTTAAAAGTTACACAGGCATTAGCATTAACAGGCAATAAAAAAGAAAAAGCAGATCAGATTGATGAATGGTTTCAATCTCTTGAAAAATTATTAAAAAGTATTTTTGGAGATGAATCAATTAAATTGATTTTTGATGAAGAACAATTTCAATTCTATATTAGTATGCAAAATAGAGAAAAATTTGATTTTAATACCTTATCCAGTGGATACGCAGCTATTTTAGATATCGTAGTAGATATTATCATGCGAATGGAAAAATATACAAATAGAAAATTTGAATATCGTATGCCTGGTATTGTTTTAATTGATGAAATAGAAACACATTTACATCTGGAATTACAGAAAAATATTTTGCAACTTTTAACTAGTTTTTTTCCTAATATACAATTTATCGTTACAACGCATTCACCTTTTGTAATAAACAGTATTAACAATGCAGTAATTTACGATTTAGAAAATCATACCTTAATTCCAAATGGATTAAACGATATTCCATATGAGGGTATTATCGAAAGCTATTTTAACGTAAATTTACTGTCTAAAGATTTAGAAGAAAAATTTAACCGTTATAAAGAATTAGTAAAAAAAGAGCAGTTAGAGGATGAAGATTTTAGTGAAATAGCACGATTACAAATGTTTTTAGAGGAAATTCCGGATTATTTAGCATTAGATATTACGACAGAATATCAGGCTTTAAAATTGGAGTTTGAAAGGAGAACAGATTTGCAATGATCAAAATTGAAAGAAGTTATCCAGCTCCAAAATCATTAGAAACAGAATCTAAAAAGGTAAACGGGAGATATGATGGAAAAGATGTTGTAAAGCAATTAATAAATGATTTTCATAATAAATGCTATATCTGTGGTATAGCTCCATTACAAGATCCTCAAATAGAACATCGATTGCCGCATAAAAATGGTAAATATTTAGATAGAAAATTTGATTGGGACAATTTGTTTTTGTCTTGTGGACATTGTAATAGTATAAAAAATCAAGATATATATGATGATAATGTTTTGGATTGTTGTAAACGGGATCCTGAGAAATGCATAGATTTTATATTTAATGGGAAAAATATAGTTGTTAGAGCAAAAAATGAAAATGATTATGAGGCTGTCATTACTGCAAAATTAATGATGGAAGTATTCAATAAAAAAAATACAGGAATGAGAGAAAATAAAAGTCAAATGAGATTAAATGCACTATTGAGTGAAATGAATGTTTTTTTTGATACTTTAGAGCGTTATAGAAATGGTGACCACTCAATCATAGTTAAGCGAACGCTAAAAGGTTTTTTAGATAAAAAATCTATGTTTGCAGAATTTAAAAGAAGCTATATTAAATTTCATAAAGAAGCATATTCTGAATTGCTATCATATATAAATTAAAAAAGTGCAATTTTTTTGCACTTTTTTGTTAAGACTTCAAAATGTTTTTATATCCAATATAGGTTACACAGAAATAAGAACCATAGATTAAAACGATGATACCAGCGGTAAACAGAGCAGATACAAAGATATTTCCTTTTCCAAACATAACCATAATATTATTCACAATCTGAATACCAACGATACTATGAACAATGGCAAGCAGCAGTGGCAGTAAGAAATATACTGCAATTTCTAAGAAAATTGTACGATTGATCATCTTTTGATCCGTACCAATTTTATTTAGGATAAGATAACGCTTTTTATTTTCATCCGCATTAGATAACTGCTGAAGCGCAAGAATCACAGCACTTGCAATCATAAATACGATACCTAAATAGATGCCTATATAAGTAAAGGTTACGGATAATCCTTTACTGGATTGATAAACATTATCTTTATCCATTATGTAATATTCCTGTAGGAAACGATGGATATCCTCAGGAACATCATATGTTTTATACATCTGATCTTTAAAGTATGTGCTAAATTTTTCTGGTGTGATTTTATCTGTTAGATTTGCGTTCCAATATTCATCATGTATAATTGCATTGGCAGGGATTATAGCATCAGGGACAACAAGCGTCATATATTCCATGGAACCATTATCAACGGTTGTAAATAAGGATACACGTTCAAAGTCATCATTGACGACTTTAACTTTTTGATCAAATACAGAAATTTCAGGATGTTTAGATATAATTTCTTTTACACCATCCATGACCATTTCATAATTGCTATATAAGTAAGCCTCATGATCTTTTAATTGAATGGGATCCATACCATAAGCTTGGCGTGCTGTGTTATAGTCATGCAGGGATACGATTTCCACAAAACCAATCTGATTTTTAAAGTAATCTTTGATATCTTGTTTTTTAATATGATCAATAAATACTGGATTTGAAGTGGATAAATCTTTATCCATATATGTGCGTGCTATCGTTTTAGATGCAATATATGATGGATCTAAGTGAATATCATCAATAGCTTTTTCAATATTTAAAGGAGAAGTTGTGTATAAATCAAATTCATCTTTTTCATAATCATAGTAATGCATATGATTGGTATATGTATAATCGTAAGGAGTAGAGAATTTTATTGTTTTATTTAAAATACTACTCATATTGATTCCACAGGATAATGCGCCGATACTTAATAATAGCATAATACATACCACGCTCATGGATAAAAAGTTACTATTGACACTGGCATGAATCTGACGAACGATAAAGCAGTGCAGATTACGGAAATAAAGATTCTTACTGTTTTGTAGAATCGTCAACATAAAACCTGCCAGTGATAAAAAGAACAATACTGTACCAATACTTCCTGCTAGAATGATTGGTCCTAATAGTTCGATTGCTAATAAGCCTTCATGAATTCCTTTATAATATGCCCATCCGATACAGATAATGGAGATAATAAAGATTAGTACAGATACCCAGATATTTTTGATTTTTAACTGTTCGTGTTTTTTATCAGCATTTAATAAATCAATCAATTGGTAACGATTCAGTATAAAGGAATTAAAGATCATGATTACCACAAAAATAAGTGTAAAAGACAAGATAGTCATGATGGTAGCTTTAAAGGAAAAGACAAAGGTATAGTTCAACTGTACTTCAAATAAATGAGCTGTCACAACCGTAAGCAGCTGTGATAGGAAAAAGCCGATAATCAGGCCGGATATTAAAGACAATAAACCAATTAAGAATGTTTCATACACCAGAATACGTGAAATCTGATGTTTTGGCATACCCAGCAAGGTATATACACCAAGTTCTTTTTTGCGTCTTTTGATCAGAAAATTGTTAGCGTATAAGATTAAGAAAGCCAGTACAACTGCCACAAAGATTGACAGACTACTCATGATTCGGGATAAAGATTCCACGATATCTGTCTGTGCCGTGGTTAGCTGCATGACATATTGTTGCTCCTGGAAAGAATTAAACATATAAAACAGACATACAGAGAAGGCAAGTGTGATAAAGTAAATCAAGAAATCCCGAAAGCTTTTCTTGACATTACGCAGGGCAAGTTTAAAGTACATTGCCGTTTTCTCCTCCTAATAATGTCACAACTTCCATGATACGGTTAAAGAATTCTTTACGGGAATCTTCTCCACGAATCAATTCATTAAAGATTTTACCATCTTTGATAAACAGAATACGGTGTGCATAAGATGCGGTAAATGCATCATGAGTAACCATCATGATCGTTGCGTTATATTCTGTGTTTAATTTTTCCATACTGTCTAACAACATACGACTGCTTTTAGAATCTAATGCGCCAGTAGGCTCATCTGCCAGAATCAGACTTGGGTTGGTGATTAAGGCACGCGCACTTGCGACACGTTGTTTTTGACCACCACTCATTTGATAAGGATATTTCTGCAAGACTTCCATGATATCCAGCTTCATCGCAACTTCTTTGATACGACGATCGATTTCACTGGCTTTGACTTTTTGAATGGTTAAAGCGATAGCGATGTTTTCATAGGCAGTTAATGTATCCAACAGATTAAAGTCCTGAAAGATGAAGCCCAATTCTTCTCGACGGAATTTGCTTAAGTTATTCTTTTTGATATTTGTAATATCAGAACCATTGATGAAGATATGTCCACTGGTAACTGTATCAATGGTAGATATACAGTTTAATAGGGTTGTTTTACCAGAACCAGAAGGTCCCATGACACCGACGAATTCTCCTTCATCTACCTGAAAAGAAATGTCATCGACAGCTTTTGTCAGATTTCCTTTATTACCATAATACTTTTCAATATGCTCAACTGATAAAATGTTTTTCATAAATTTCCTCCTTGATGAATTTTAGTTTTCAAATGTTCATTGATTGTTGATAATTTCAATAGGATGATGGACATCAGAAATAGAAACAACATACAAAGATTGATGCCATCACTTAGAAAATCAGGCAGCAGTATATTGATAAATAACAAAGCTCCTGAGCAGGCGATACAAATTTCAAAACGATATTTCCATAGTGCTTCCATTTTGGTTCACCTTCCTTACACCTATAGTTTAATGGTTTCTGAAAAGTTCTTCCATGGATGTCTATTACATTATCCTTACATTCTTGTAAGGAAGAAAAGGAAGGGTGTGATTTTCCCTTCCATAACTTTAAGATTTTATGATTATGAATGCATTCGATACATATCACTTGCTGGAAAACCAATGGTGATTGTGGTACCTTTTGAAGGCACAGAGGATGCGGAAATCTTTAGATATAATTTATCACACAGGGTTTTACATAAATATAATCCCATACCGGTAGCTTTTTCATTCTTTCTTCCATTATTTCCAGTAAAGCCACGATCAAAGATTCTTGGCAGATCTGTTGCAGGGATTCCTATACCATTATCTTGTATATGAACATAAGTCATTTGTGGTTCTTCACTTGTATAGATTTTTATTTCACCACTTTGTGATGGAGTATATTTTAAAGCATTGGTGATAATTTGATCAAATATAAATTCCAGCCATTTAGAGTCACTGTATATCGTTTTATCCAGATCTGTTAATGTGATTTTGATTTTTTCATAGATAAAGGTTTTAGAGTGCTTACGAATCACCTTTGAAATCGTTGGGGCAAGCTGCATTTCTTTGATCGCATAATCTTTTTCCACAGAAGTGCTGCGGGCGTAAAATAACGCCTGATCAACATATGTTTCCACCTTTTCAATTTCCTCATAGATACTATGTGTAACTTCATTTGGATTATTAGAAATAATCAGTTTTGCGGCAGCCAGTGGTGTTTTAATTTCATGTACCCACATCTCGACATATTCCTTGTATTCTTTTTGTGTGATCTTATAGCTGTTTACATAATCATTCATACTTTTATCAACAATTTTTAATGTATCATACATGATTCTTCCATCCATAAAAAGAGGTTCTTCCATGATTTCAGTGATAAGATATTTTTTATCCAGCTGCGTAAGGGTTTCTTGTAGACGACGATAATAACCCACACGTCGAAGATATTCAATAATCAAAATAGCAAGCACCATTCCCCAAAACAGGAAAGATACCACCAAGATCATTTCATGATTGACGTTGATTGCGGATAGAAATAATATGGTAATACATGATGTTAAAAAGGCAATGCATATCAAATATAGCTTTTCTTTAATATAGGCACTAGTCTTCATAAATGATGTACCCCATACCACGTTTTGTCTGAATCAGATCATCTAAACGAAGATATTCCAGCTTTTTACGCAGACGGTTGATATTGACAGTTAAAGTATTATCATCCACAAACAAGTCACAATCCCACATATGCTGCATCAGCTCATTGCGGGATACGATTTTATTTTTATTCTGAAACAAACAATGCATGATGCGTTGCTCATTTTTGGTTAAATCAATTGTTTTTCCCTGATAGGTAAGGGTACTTTTACTAACATCAAGAGCAATATCATGAATAGATAAGATGTTGCTGCTGGCATGTTCATAGGTCCTTTGAAGTACGCGGGATAATCTTGCTAACAGAATCTGCAGATTATAAGGCTTGGTCACAAAATCATCTGCACCTAAATTCATGGAAATCAATTCATCCATATCAGAATCACGGCTTGTGACGATAATTATTGGCAGATTGCTGGTTTTACGTACTTCACGACAGATAAAATGACCATCATATACTGGAAGATTTAAATCCAGTAATAATAGATCAGGTTTTTGTTGATGGATTGTTTCCATAACATGTTCAAAATCATCAGGCGCAAGTGTTTCATAACCGTTTTTACCTAAAAAATCACTTAATTCATTTCTTATTTTTTCATTATCCTCTATAATCATTATTTTATACATATAAGTTCACCACCTGTTCTTATTATACACAAGTTTTGATGCTTTTTCTATTTTCTCATACAAATCTTCCATTCTTACGTAAATAGAAAGTAATTCATTATTTGATTGTTTTTTTAAGAATTTTTACAAAATCAAGTGTATAATGAAGATATAAGAATCAAAGGAAAAAAAGGGGGTCACATACATGTTGACAATATTTAATAGAGTTGTGGTATATTCCACATATACCAAAGAAAATTTAGAGCGGGTAAAGGAAATATTAGATAAAGAGAATATTGAATATCTGGTACGTACGACGAAATCAGAATTTGGTTATGATGAGTTAGGCGATGCTTATCAATTGTATGTGCATGAAAAAGATGTTGAGGAAGCACAACGATTTGTCACAGAAGTATTATTTCCAAAGCATGAATGATTCAGGAGGTTCAATCCATTGGATTGAGCTTTTTTGTACATGTAGAAGATGCTTTCATATAATGCAATAGGTGAAAATAATGAAAAAGCGAATAGGATTGGCATTATCCGGTGGAGGCATGCGTGCAGCAGTATTTCATCTGGGTGTTTTAAAAGCCTTGGCGAAGCATAAGATGTTAGCTCAGGTATCCCATATTTCTACCGTATCAGGCGCAAGTATTTGTATGGGTTTGATTTATGGCTGTAATAGAAACTGTTGGCCAAATGATGATGTATTCTTAACTTCTGTATTGCCTAAAATTAAAGCGATGATTACACAAAAAGATATCCAATGGAATGCGATATTGCGTTTAATCGTAGAACCTTATTATTGGGATAAGAAAGTAAATCTGTTAGCGAATGTAATGGAAAAACGCTGGAAAGTAAGTGGCTGTCTACAAGATATTTTTGTCTATCCCAAATGGACAATCAATACTACCGCTTATGAAACAGGAAAGGATTTTCGTATGGATACCACACAGATGGGTTCTTTACAAAGTGGCTATGTCGTAAAGCCTCATTTTATGTTGACACATGCCATGGCAGCAAGTGCAGGTTTTCCTGTGTTCATTGGTCCATATAAATTAAAAACCAAAGATTACCACTGGATAGATGATCATGCAAATCCAATCATTCCACAAGACCAAATCTTACATTTATGGGATGGTGGGGTTTACGATAATATGGGCTTAGATCCCTTATTTCATATTGATGAACATCCAGGTCTTTCTGATGATATCGACTATTTGATTATAAGCAATGCCTCTGGCAATATTGAACATCAAAGCCGGCATATGAGTTTTTCTATCCAAAACTTAAAACGGTTATTAGATATCAATATGGATCAGGTAGAATCTTTAAAAAGCAGAAGTGTTATGAATTATTTTCAAATGTATCATCGAGGACTGTATATCAAAATCAATGCACATGTTGATGAAATATTAGATCATTGTCAATTAACACAAAATCAAAAAGATGAATTACTGGTATCTGCTTTAAATGATCAGGATGTAAAGAAAGTAGCTGATTATAAGACAACCTTAACAAGGGTAAAACCGGAGGATTTTGATATGATTGCGAAGCATGGGGAAACGTTGACAGAGTGTTTATTGCGCTGTTTTGCATAGGCGAAAAATATAGGACAGGAACACATTTATGAATCAGGCATATAGTAAATTGAAACAGCAAAGAAGTGTTTCACAAGAAAGGGGACATGCTATGTATCAGAATCGATATGAGTATGATTGCGGATGTGAGGATTGCTGTGATTGTGGCTGCAATTGTGATTATGACAATGATTTCAACAATGATTTTAATGATGATTTTCAACAGAATTGTACACAGTCATCCTGTTGTGTAGGCCCAATGGGTCCAAGAGGTCCACGTGGTCCGCAAGGTCCGCGTGGTTTACAAGGACAACAGGGTAGAGAAGGATTACAAGGCCCAAGAGGTCCACAAGGGGTAACAGGACCACAAGGCACACCTGGTATGCAGGGGATTCCTGGACCAACAGGCCCTATGGGGTTACAAGGCCCTAGGGGATTAACTGGAGCAACAGGTGCACAAGGACCACAAGGTGTCATGGGAGCAACAGGTCCTGCTGGAGAGTCTGCAGTTATGCCACAATTTGCCAGTGGAGCGTTATATTCCTATAGTGGAAAAGAAGCCTGTTCACAAGCACCAGTAGCTTTTGATGTCAGTAATATCAACTATGGATTAGGCGTATCAAATGATTTTCAAAGTTTAATCATTCATCAGCCAGGCACTTATGTGGTCCAATATGGTATGTTGATTGGAAATGCACCATGTGATGGAGATAGTATCGCATTGGAGTTAAATCATTCCATGTTGATAGAAGAAAGCAGAATGCCAGCAATATGTGAGAATACACTTGTCAGCGGGGTATGTATTCTTACATTAAATGAGGGGGATGAATTAGGTCTGCTTGCGGATAGTCAAAACTGTATCACATTATGCTGTCGCAATAATACCGTGAATGCCTATCTGGTGGCATATCAGATCAATGCATAAGGGCAGGGAAACCTGCCTGTACATAGGGGGATGGATATGATAGAAATCAGTGTCTGTATGATTATAAAAAATGAAGAGGATGTTCTGGCACGCTGCTTAAACTGTGTAAAACAATTCGCAGATGAAATGATTATTGTTGATACAGGAAGTGATGATCAAAGTCGTAAGATTGCGGAAACATATACGGATAAGGTATTTGATTTTGTATGGTGCGATGATTTTAGTAAGGCAAGAAATTTCGCATTTGAAAAAGCAACAAAGGATTTCAGGATGTGGTTAGATGCGGATGATGTCATATTAGATGAGGATATACAAAAAATCAAAGATTTAAAACAACGTCTGACTTTAGATGTGGATATCGTATTGATGAAATATCATACCGCATTCGATCAAGACGGGAATCCTGTATTCACGTATTATCGGGAGCGTTTGATCAATGCCAATAGTCATTTAAAGTGGCAGGGAGTGATTCATGAAGTGATTCCTTTGATAGGAAAACTGCAATATGAAGACATTGCGATTACACATCGCAAAGAACATGTGGCAGACCCTGATCGTAATATAAAAATATTTGAAGGTTTGATACAAAAAGGTGTTTCTTTCTCACCAAGAGAACAATTTTATTATGCAAGAGAATTATACTATCATCAAAGATATGCAGAAGCAATTGATCAATTCCAAGCCTTTTTAAATGGGAAACAAGGCTGGATTGAAAATAATATTGATGCCTGTGAGATGATGGGGTATTGCTGTTACTATGTGAATCGGGAAGAAGATGCACTACGTTGTTATTTTGAAAGTTTTTTATATGATGTTCCACGTGCAGAATTATGTTGTGATATAGGTCAGCATTTGTTTGATCGAGGACAGTGGATGCAGGCAATGTACTGGTTTGAGGCAGCTATACATTGTCAGATGAATTTAGAAAGTGGAGGATTTGTGCGAAGGGAATGCTATGATTTCCTAAAAAAAGAATTGCGATTTGTAAAGAAATGCTTAATATAAAATGAAATTATTTTTTTGTTAATGGAATCCTTGTTTCTGTGATACTATAAAGCTATACAAGAAATGAGGAATACTTATGAAACTATTAGATACGGTAAATAAGTGGTCTAAGGAAAAAATGTATGATGTCAAAGCAACATTAATCAAAAATGTAACTAGATATGATAAAATTACAAGCAAAAATATGATGGAGGAAGTGATTAGGGAATATCATCAAATAGATGTTATTTCTAACTATATGGATTATGAAGAGTATGAATAATAATGAATTTTGAAGAACAAATGAAGCATACAAAGATAATCGATAAATTTTAGAAAAGGAGTATACGTATATGAAAGAACATGACTTTTTCAAACAGCAGGAAAACTTTAAAAAGATGATTTCACAAATGAATACAAAAGATGCCATACAATATTTGATCCATATGCGTTTGTTTAAAGATGAAGAGGATTGTATACAACATCTTAAAAGATTTTCAAATGTTGAAGATGCAATGAAAGAACTTTTTTCAAAAGATTGTATGTTTCCAGGTTTTGATGAAGAATATTCGATGATAAATAAACATCAAATGCTGGATTCTATTCTAACGCTTGCTTGTCGAAACGATAAGTTACCTTATCGATATTTTGATAATATCAGTGAAGATTGCAGCTTTTTGAATGGAGATTATGAATATGAAGAAAGCAATTGGTATTTAGCACATGAAATGCTACCATCATTCATTGATCAAATTGAACAAACCTGTACATATTTTCATTATGATACCATTGATGATTTGAAGTATTTATATGCAACTGATTTATTAAGTTACTATCTTTGTTATATAGAAGCATATGAAACAGAAAATAAAACTGATATGGAATTACTAAAGCGAATCAAGAAAATGTTTCCTAAACAGAAGATACCATCATTTAAAAATATGAAATTAAAACAGATAGATACCATGATATTGGAAGCATCAATGCAAGAAACATCTTATGGAAATGACGGATATTATGATGAAACAACAAAATCATTTTATACAGATGATGATATGATGTATATGGATATTGATGAAGAAGATGAAATATATCGAATAGAATTGGATAAGAAAGAAATATTAAAGCGGTTTATTGATCGACTAAATCCTAATCGCTACGATACAGATTATTTATATAATTGCTTTTATGGTAGGAAAGCATTTCGCAACTGTAAAGATGCATTTCGAAAATATAATATCTTAAAGGATTTTGAATGCTATGAACAAAACGAAATCACTTTAGCCTGTATTGGCTGGTGTATAAAATATGGTTATTCTTACAAAGATTTACAAGTAGATATTAAACAATTAAAAAGATAAAGGAGATAAGGCATATGGAGTATTACACATTTACGTTGCCAGAATATGTATTCAATCTATTTCAAGGTAAAATCTAGAGTAGAGGTATAGAACTTTATGAAGAAGGTGAAGTCAAAGAAGCTTATGCATTCGATGAAAAAACTGTCATATGCAAGGTAAAAGGCACAATTCTTTATACAGTAATCATTCATTTTGATGATGGAGAAGTAAATTTAGAATGTAATTGTGAGTATATGGATGATTGTAAACATGAGGTTGCTGCTTTGATGTATCTGAAAGATCATCCTCAATTACCTGTGATGAAAAAACCTTATTCATTAGATGTTACGGAATTAGAGGAATTTGCATTAAGGGTATCAGAAGCAGAATATGATGTGGATGAAGAATTTGGAGATTATGATGAAACATTGAATACATTATATGATGAAATAGAAGAAGTAGAATCAGTTGAATTAAGATTACAGATGCTGCTTTGTTTAAACAGATGCTTTACATTAAATGAAAAAGGTGCAAAGATTGTCAAAGATTTACTAAATGAAGATATTGACAAGGTTTATCAGGATCTAAATCATAACGAAAAATCAGAAGATTTATTGTTTTCACTGATTGTTTCGTTAGCTGAATTAGAAGATAAGGACTGTAGACAATCTATATCTACATTGATTGAATATTTACTGAATGAGCCTTTAAAGCGAAAAGCAGAAGCAAAAGAATTATTTAATAGATATTGTGATGATCGATAATAAAGAAAAAGTGGTGTTTTAAAAAGATGTTCTAACATTATTTTCTATGTCAAATATGACACCATTAGTATTGATTACTAATTATGCAAAGTAAAAAAGCTGAAATATGCTATGATTCTTATTTGTTAATGGGAAAATAAAAAATTAGATTTCAAAGCTTGTATAAGGGGATTCTATCGCTTTTCTCATATAATGAGTTTATATATTGATAGAATTTTCCAATTTTTGTAGTATAATAAGCAAAGTTTTGAAATAAGGAGAGAACATATGGTAGAAATGAAGAAATATTTAAGTAAAGGTCCAGTTGTTTTGTTGTTGGCAGCGCTTTGTTGCTTTTTATGGGGAAGTGCAACACCATCTATCAAGACTGGTTACGCATTATTACAGATTAATGCACAAGATACACCATCAATTCTATTGTTTGCTGGTATTCGTTTTATGCTGGCTGGTGTAATGGTATTACTACTACAGATGATACTAACAAAAAGATGTATTCAGTTTAAAAGAGGAAGTGGAAAAAGAATTGCTATTTTAGCATTATTTCAAACAATTGGGCAATACTTTTTCTTCTATGTAGGACTTGCACATACAAGTGGAGTAAAAGGTGCAATAATTACAGGGATGAATGTTTTTTTAGCGATTTTAGTTTCCAGTTTTATTTTCCATTTTGAAAAATTAAGTAAAAGAAAAATGATAGGATGTTGTTTAGGATTTGCTGGAATTGTTATCATCAATATAACTCCTAGTGCTCAATTAGATGCTTCTTTTTCGATTATGGGAGAAGGCTTTGTATTATTGGCGCAGGTTGCTTATGCTTTATCTAGTGGTTTTATTAAGAAATTTGGAAATGAAGATGATCCTGTCATGTTGAGTGGAGGTCAGTTTTTTGTTGGAGGAATCGTACTTGCTGGAATTGGATTTGTGATGGGTGGACAAATCTGTTTTGGTAATTTATCATCTTATCTAATTACATTATATCTGGCTTTTATATCAGCTGTAGCCTATACATTATGGGGTATTCTGTTGAAGTATAATCCTGTAAGTAAAGTAAGTATCTATGGCTTTATGAACCCATTATTTGGTGTTTTGTTGTCTGCAATTATTCTGCAGGAAGGCTCACAGGCTTTTAGTTTGCAGGGAATTATGGCTTTATTACTTGTTGTAATAGGGATCATGGTGGTAAATTTGAAAGGAAAAAATCAGAAATATCAGAAAAATTAAGCGTTTCATTAGTCTGAAAATGTGAAAATAACGAAAATTTAAAAGTTTTCTAGTTTCTTATTGTCTTCTGTAGTATAATATGGTCGGCTGTGTATGATTTTTGTATATCAATGATGAAAAAAGATGAAGGAGTTACTATTATGTTTAAGAGTATTCAATATGTTTTAAAAGAAAATTTTACAAATCTATACCGTATATTCTGTATAGCAAAATACGAATTACTTGCAGATATGCGAGATTCTAAATTTGGTTTATTTTGGAATTTTGCATCTCCAGCTATTCAAGTTCTAACTTATTGGCTGATTTTTGGAATTGCATGGCATAAAAAACCAATTGGGAAAGTTGAATATCTACCTTGGTTAGTTATTGGTTATGCAGCATGGTGGTTTATACAACCCTGTATTCAAAATGGTTGTAGCGCTGTATTTTCTAAAACAAGCGTTATTACTAAAATGAAGTTTCCAGTAAGTGTTTTACCTGCGACAATATGTGCGAAAGAATTTTTTAATCATTTATGTATGTTAGCAATTGCTATTGTAACATTGTTGATATGCGGATATTATCCTAATTTTTATTGGTTAGGAATGATATATTATGCTATTTGTGCATTTGCTTTTGTAGAAGCAGTATCTTTGATCTTATCAGTATTGACTATGTTGTGGAGAGATGTAAGAAAACTAATAACATCATTAATGCGAATGTTAATGTATTTTTCTCCCGTTATATGGGATTGCCATTTTGATGCTAAAGTACCTTTTCATAATCTTTTAAATTCTTTAATGAAATTAAATCCAGTATACTATATAGTGAATGGATATCGTGATTCAGTATTTTATGATAAATCAATCTTAGCACATCCTGCTCAAGGTTTATATTTTTGGTGTGTAGTATTAGTGCTTTTTGGTATAGGATGTATGCTAATGTATAAATTTAAACGCAAATTTATTGATTTAATTTAACGAGGTGATATCATGTCAAAAAATATGTATGAGAGTAGTCAATATGCTGTGGAATTAAAAAATGTTTCTAAAATATATAAATTACAAAAAAAAGATGGTCAAAAAAGTAATGATCATGAAAGCTTTTATGCTCTGAAGGATATAAGTATGAAAATTCAACGAGGCGATGTTGTCGGGATTTTAGGAACAAATGGTTCTGGAAAATCTACTTTGTCCGTAATATTGGCAGGCATTTCTGATATTGATGGTGGAGAAATGACTATTAATGGGGAACAAGCGCTAATATCTATCAATACAGGCTTAAATCAGCAACTTACAGGGTTAGAAAATATTAATGTTAAAGGTGCTTTAATGGGACTTTCTAAAAAAAGAATTCAAGAAATAACAGATGATGTAATTGAATTTGCAGAATTAGGCGATTTTCTTTATCAACCAGTAAAAAAATATTCAAGTGGAATGAAATCTAGACTTGGATTTTCTATATCTTTGGCATTAGATCCAGATATATTTATTGTAGATGAAGCATTATCAGTTGGTGATAAAGGGTTTGCTCAAAAATGTATGAACCGTATGAAAAAATTACGTGATGAGGAAGGTAAAACAATATTCTTTATATCTCATGCATTACCACAAGTAAGAGAATTTTGTAAAACAGGAATGTGGATTGAGGGTGGAAAATTGGTAGAAATTGGGAATATTGATGAGGTTTGCGATCATTATTCTGAATATGTGGATAAATATAATGCTTTAAGTGATAAAGAAAAGAAAAAAAAGCTTGAAGAAAAATTTGAACAACGTGTTATACATGATGTTAAACTAGGTTTTTTTGATAGACTATTTTCAAAGAAATAAGGCAGCAACAATTAGTTGTTGCTTTTGCTCTATCTAATGATAAAAAAGGAGGTTTTTATGGATAATACGATTTGTGTTAATTCAAAAAGATTAATTTGGCTAGATCAGTTAAAAGCTATTTCTATGTATTTAGTCATTTTAGGGCATTCTTTACTAAAATTTAAAAAACATTTAATGTTTAAAGTAATATATTCATTTCATATGCCATTATTTTTTATCATCTCTGGCTTTACTTTTAATCCAAATAAATATGAACGGATATCAGAATGTATAAAGGATAAAATTATAAAATTAGTTTATCCCTATATAATGTTGAATATTTTGGTTTTACCTTTGTGGTATATTAATAAAATAACTGGAATGGTTCCACATGATTCATTTATAAAAGTTTTAATTGGTATTTTCTATTCCAATGCTAGTGTTGTAAGAGCTCCATCTAATGCAACTTGGTTTTTAATGACTATGTTTTTGACACAAATTATTTATTATACTTTATATCATTATTTAAAGGACGATAAATCTGTATTTATAATGTCATGCGTTATATGCTTGACTGGTTTAATTGCACCTTTAGGAAAAGAAGAATTTGATGCTCCATTACATCTTGATGTAGCTTTAGTAGCTCAGTTTTATTATGGTAGTGGCTATATACTAAGGAAAAATTTTAGATACTTTCAAAAATGTTTAGCTAATAAAACCTTTTTGAAAATTCTTGCAATTGTTATCATAGCTTCGTTTTTTTGCTTAATAAATAAACAAGTGGATTTATCTAATGAATTATATAGGAATTTTACGTATACTTTAATTACATCTTTATCTTTTTCGTTTGTTCTAATTTATGTTGTTTTCAGAAGTGGTTTGCATTTTAAGGCTTTATCATATATTGGGAAAAATACGTTAATTATTTTGGCATTACACATTCCTTTATTACGCATTTTACAAGCGTTTTTTCCTTTGTTTCAAAAAAATCAAGTCTATGCAGTATTAGCTTCAATAATTATATTTATAATCATGATACCTATTATCTGGTTTATAAATAAATTTTTGAAATTTATAATAAAAATGCCAATGTTTTTAAAGAAAATAATTATAAAGGATTAAGGAAATGGTGGATAATTATGCAAATACTAATTAAATTTTTAACAGCTATTTTAAATTTTATATATTTTTTTATAAAACTTTTACCCGTTAGAGATAAAGTTGTTATGATTTCTAGACAGAGTAATGAACCATCTAGAGATTTTAAACTATTGAAAATCGCTTTGAATAAATTGAATCCAAATATTGAAGTTGTATTTCTATGCCATACTTTAGATGGCGGATTACATTCATCAATTCTAAATAAAATAAAATATGCTTTTCATATGTTGAAACAAATGAAAGAAATAGCAACAAGTAAAGTAGTTGTATTAGATACTTATTGTATTGTTGTATCGTTATTAAAACACAAAAAATCATTATGCATTATTCAAATGTGGCATTCAATTGGGACTATGAAAAAATTTGGGTATACTACGCTTGATACAGCTGAAGGAACTCAAAAAAGTATAGCTAAAATGATGAGGATGCATGAACAATATGATTATGTTTTAGCTAGTTCACCAGCTTATGTTAGTGATTTAGCTAAAGGTTTTAATTGCTCAAAAGAAATAGTTAAAATAATGCCATTACCTAGAGTAGATCTTTTAAAAGATAAAAATTTTAAAATTGAAAAACAGAAACAGATTTACCAAAAATATCCACAATTGAAAGAGAAAAAAGTAATATTATATGCACCAACTTTTAGAAAAGATGAGTCAGAAATGCAAAAAGCAGTAGAACAATTAAGTATATCTTTAAAGGATGATCAAATTTTAGTTCTAAAATTGCATCCTTTGTCTAAACTTAATACAGATAATTTGAAAGTTTTATTAACACCTGATTTTGATTCATTTGATATGCTATTTGTGGCTGATGCTTTGATTAGCGATTATTCTTGCATTATCTACGAGGCGGCATTATTAAATATTCCTTTATATTTCTATAATTTTGATATGTACAAGTATACTGGTGTAAGGGGATTGGCTATTGATTATGAGCATGAATTACCAGGTGTCATTAGTAAAGATCCTAAAAAATTAATAAATGCAATAGAGAACACGACTTATGATTTTGATAAATTAGATAAATTTTGCAAAAAATATGTGATTTATCACAAAAACGCAAGTAAAGATATTGCGGAGTTCATCATTAGTAATATGAAGATAAGAGGTGACGCCTGATGGGAAAAGTTAAAATAAAAGAAATGTCATGGCATAGTATTTATTTAACAATTAAATTTGAAGGTGAGGAAGTCAATGATTTTGATTATTATGTTACAGATTTGAAAAATGATTATAATTTAGGAAAAGCAGATGATAATCAATTAGTGATTAATATCGTTAATATAAATGATACAAAACTATTAGATAATGGTAAATGGTACTTTTATTATATGAAAAATGATAAAAAAAATATTTTATCAATAAACCCTAAATTTGGATATACCTTAGAAAATTTAGATAAAATATATCGATATGGAAGTGAATGTTATTCGTATATTATAAATTTTCAGATAGTAGATAAATCTATTTTAGAAAAAAAAATAAGCCAGCAAAATATAGTTGGTGATAAGTTCCTTATTAATGAAAATGATTTGATACTTTGCATGTTTACTACATACATGAAAAAAAATAAACATCCAGAAAAAAAAGATGTGATTTTGGAATCGAATTCATTAAAGCAAGGATTACGAAAAATCGTTTTTATAGTTACAAAATCAACAATAAGAAGTATTTACGCAATACTAAATAAAATAAGAAAAAAAGATGGGAAACATATTTTGTTTATGTCAGAAACTAGAGTGCCTATTGGCGGTAATTTAAAAGCGATAGACTCAAGAATAAAGGAACGAGGTCTAGATAAAGAATTCAAAATAAGTTATTCTTTTTCAAAAACATTACAGCAAAGTAAACTTAAAACTTTTTTTACATGGTCAAGATTATTATGGCTTATTGCAAAACAGGATTACATTTTTGTAGATGATTATGTTCCTATATTTAAAACAATAACTTTGTATAAAGATACAAAGTTAATTCAGGTATGGCATGCTGGAGTTGGGTTTAAATCTGTTGGATATTCCAGATTTGGAAAAGCAGGATCACCGTTACCTAAAGATTCTTGCCATAGAAAATATGATTACGCATTAGTAGGAAGTAATGGCTTAATACCAGTTTATGAGGAAGTTTTTGGTATTCCAAGAAATCATTTTATTGCAACTGGACTACCTAGACTAGATGACTATTTAAATCAAAACAAAATCAGTGAATTTAAAAATCAATTTTATAAAGATTTTCCTGAATTATTAGGAAGGAAAATTATAATGTTTGCACCTACATATAGAGGAAATACACAAAAGGAAGCATACTATCCTTATGATAAAATTAATATGAATTTAGTTAAAGAACTATGTGAACATGAATATGCATTTATTTTCAAGATGCATCCTTTTATAACTGAAAAAATTGAAATTCCTAAAGAAAATAATAAATATATAAAAGATCTTTCAAATTATGGTGATATTAATGAAATGTTTTATGTAACAGATGTGTTGATTACAGATTTTTCAAGTAATATTTATGAATTTGCATTACAAAGAAAACCTATGATTTTTTATGCTTTCGATAAAGATTTCTATCAATTAACACGTGGTGTTCATAGAACTCTTGAACAGGCACCTGGAGTCGTTTGCGAAAGATTTGAAGAGGTGATAGAAGTAATTAAAAACAATAAATATGACATGAATAAATTAAATGATTTTTTAAATGAAAGCTTTAATGATCACAAAAGGTTATCAAGTGATATTGCAATAGATAAAATATTATTAAATAAGGAATAATAGTGAGGTGTGTATATAATGGATAAAACTGAAATTACAATTGTTATAACTCTAAAAAACGGTATAGAAGGCCTGCTTCAAACAATCAAAAGTATAAAATCGCAAAAGCATTGTAGTTATAATGTTTTAATAGTAGGGGAAGATATAAAAAAAGTTCAAGAATTAATTCAAATACCAAAAGATAATTTTTTGTTTTTAGAATATGAAGGGACCCCTGGTGAAGTATTAAATAAAGCAATTCAAATGGTCACTACTCAATATGTTATGTTTATGGAATCATTTGATATCTTAAGCCCAAATTTTATAAATGAAAATTTAAAAGCATTGAAACAATATAAAGAAGCATCATTTTCTGTAACAAAGTCCTATTGTATAAATCCATTAATGACCAAGGATAAAATTCAGCATATTTTAAGTAAAAAATTCATTGAGGAATATGAAATATGCGACTTAACCAAAACATATGAGAGGTTAACTACTGCTTTAGATTCATCTGTTTTCAAAACAACAGAAATAAAAAGTATAAAATTCAAAGAAAATCTTCCTTTTGAATATGGTACAGATATGGTGATGAAACTCTTATTAAATAATGCTAAATATATTTCTGTTCCTAAAGCATTTTACAAATATTATGCACCAAGAGAAAATCAAGTTTTATATCATGTCCCATCCCATGATATAAAATGGTATCAAGAATCGATAAAAGATTATGTATTTGATCTTATAGAATACGCAAAAGAAAAAAAACAATGTTTACCAGCTTTTCTTCAAAATTATTTTGTTTACTATATAAATTGTAGAATGATGGCTAATAAAGATAATAGAAACAAAAAGGTTTTATTAGGTAAGTCGTTAGAAGAATATTTAATTTTAGTTCATCAATTATTTCTTGAAATAGATGATTATTATTTGTTAAATCAGGATGAATTGCCCTATATAACAAAAAATCCAGAGATTAGATGTATGTATCTGCGTATTAAATATGGTAAAGAGAATGTAAAATATAATTATTATGCATATGATAGTATCGAGGGCAGAGATATCGATATGCGATTTAAAGAGTTTTTAATTTCAACATTAAGTACTCACAGATTTACTATTAATGTAATGAATTATGTTAATGGGAAAATTTGGATAGATGGTTCTTTAATTAGTATTTTTCAACATAGTGATGTTCAGTTTTATGCATTATTTAATGATAAAAAATATATAGTAGAAGATACCGATGCTTATTCTTTAACTAAATATTTTGGCGTTCCAGGCTATCGTAGATTGACTTATCATTTAGAAATACCTTTAGATGAAAACAAAAAAATGCAAAGGATAACTTTTTATGCAAAGATTCAAGGTGAAGAATTTCAAATGAAAATATCTTTTGCAAATCATTGGGCTAAATTATCTAAATCACCTAGGTATTCATATTGGAGATTTAATAAGTATCTATGTCACCATGCAAATAATGGTATTAATATAAAATTGGCAACTAAAACAAATGTTTTGAAGCGAGAAATTCAGTTTCAATTGAATTTGATTAGAAACCATAAGAAAAAAGATTTTAAAGCTTTGGGTTTTCGATGGTTATATTGGATTACACATCCATACTTCAAAAAACAAAAAATATGGTTAATGTTAGATAAGT
>ENA-OWPJ01000779-OWPJ01000779.1-human-gut-metagenome-genome-assembly--contig:-NODE-779-length-20960-cov-2.92342_pt1 | contig 20960 bp, 20 predicted proteins | sample MGYA00248264_ERZ651846 | MGnify/ENA primary metagenome ERZ651846 (study PRJEB26924, sample SAMEA4378271) | human gut metagenome | biome: human gut; feature: human-associated habitat; material: faeces...
TGCGACACATGGTGATGAGAATATCATCAACCAGATTCGTTTACAGTTAGATAAACTGGAAGATGTGAAAATAGTTTCACTGATACCGGATGAACAGCAGTTCATTCGTGAAGTTGCATTAATCAAGCTTGCACCTGGCAAAGAACAGTTAGAAGCATTAGATGGTGTATTAGAAGACTTTGGTGGACGCAAACAGATTATAGAAGATGATTGTTGTATTATTGAGGTTACCGCAACACCGGCAACAATTAATTTCTTCGTTGAAGAACTTCGTGAATATCATATCAAAGAAGTATGCAGAACCGGCGGTGCAGCACTTGCACTTAGCCAAGAAACCGTTTATTAAACACACACGTGTTTCAATAAAATAAATAAAAAAGAAAGATAAATAACAGGAGGAAAAGAAAATGGTTAAAATGTATTATGATTCAGATTGCAATTTAGATTTATTGAAAGGAAAAACTGTCGCAATTATCGGTTATGGAAGTCAGGGTCATGCCCATGCACAGAACTTAAAAGACAGTGGTGTCAATGTTGTTGTTGGTTTACGTCCAGGCAGTGCAAGTCGTGCAAAAGCTGAAGAAGCTGGATTAACTGTTATGGATACTGCAGAAGCCGCAAAAGCTGGTGATTTTGTAATGATCTTAACACCAGATCAGAACCAGCCAGATATCTTCAAGGCAGATATTGAACCAAACCTGGAAGAAGGAAATGTATTGATGTTCGCTCATGGTTTCGCTATTCACTTCAACCAGATCGTTGCGCCAAAAGGTGTTGATGTTGTGATGTGTGCACCTAAGGGGCCAGGACACACAGTACGTTCTCAATACTTAGAAGGCCGTGGTGTTCCTTCATTAATTGCTATTCACCAGGATGAAAGTGGTAAAGCACGTGATTATGCATTAGCTTATGCATGTGGTATTGGTGCAGGTCGTGCAGGTATCATTGAAACAACATTCAAAGAAGAAACAGAAACTGACTTATTCGGTGAACAGGCAGTATTATGTGGTGGTGTCTGTGAATTAATGCAGGCTGGTTTTGATACACTTGTAGAAGCTGGTTATGCTCCTGAAATGGCATACTTTGAATGTATCCATGAAATGAAGCTGATCGTTGATTTGATCAACAGTGGTGGATTCGCAATGATGCGTTATTCTATCTCTGATACAGCTGAATATGGTGATTATGTAACAGGTAAACGTCTGATTACAGAAGATACAAGAAAAGAAATGAAGAAAGTATTATCAGAAATCCAGGATGGAACATTTGCTGGAAACTGGATTACAGAAAACAAATCTGCAGGTCGTGCACACTTCTTGGCAATGCGTAGAGTACATGCAGAACACCAGAGTGAAAAAGTTGGTGCTCAGTTGCGTAAGATGATGAGCTGGCTGAAAAAATAAGGAAGTGAAACTATGGGTAGACCAAGTGATTCAGTTATAAAAGGAGATGCCTGCGCACCGCAGCGCTCCTTATTCTATGCGTTAGGTTTAACGGAAGAAGAATTAGAACGTCCTTTGATTGGTGTTGTGAGTGCCTACTCAGAAATCGTTCCAGGACACGCCCATCTTGATAAAATCACAGAAGCAGTAAAAGCAGGTATCCGTATGGCTGGTGGTACACCAATCATGGTACCTAGCATTGGCGTTTGTGATGGTATCGCTATGGGACATATTGGTATGAAGTATTCTTTGGCAAGTCGTGAATTGATTGCCGATAGTGTAGAAACAATGGCACGAGCACATGGCTTTGATGGACTTGTGTTGGTACCAAACTGTGATAAAATCGTTCCTGGTATGTTAATGGGTGCACTTCGTGTCAATGTACCAGCGGTTGTTATGAGTGGTGGTGCTATGCTTCCAGGAAATGATCGTGGCAAACCAATGAGTCTTTCCACGATGTTTGAAGCTGTTGGTGCTAAAAAAGCCGGCTTGATCGATCAGGCAGAATTAACACACATCGAACAAAACGCATGCCCAGGATGTGGATCATGTTCTGGTATGTTTACCGCAAATTCTATGAACTGTTTATGCGAGGTACTGGGAATTGCATTGCCAGGAAATGGTACGATTCCAGCAGTATACTCTGCACGTACACAATTAGCGAAGAAGGCTGGTATGGCAGTCATGGATATGGTAAATAAAGATATCAAACCAAGAGATATCGTCAATGAAAAAGCATTGCGTAATGGACTTGCATGTGATATGGCACTGGGATGTTCTTCTAATACCGTATTACACTTACTAGCGATTGCAAAGGAAGCACATGTGAATGTTGATTTGGACTTGATCAATGAAGTTTCTCAGGCAACGCCAAACTTATGCCGTTTAGCACCAGCAGGACCAGATCATATCGTAGATCTGTATAATGCAGGTGGTGTACAGGCTGTCATGAAAGAACTGTCTAAGAAAAATCTGATTGATGTGGACTTAATGACTGTAACTGGTAAAACTGTAAAAGAAAATATCGCAAATGCAGTGAATATGGATACCAATATCATTAAGAATATTGAACATCCAAACAGTGCAACTGGTGGTATTGCGGTACTATATGGCAATATTGCGCCAAAAGGCTGTGTTGTCAAACGTAGTGCTGTAGATCCTAAGATGATGGTGCATACAGGACCAGCACGTGTCTTTGACAGTGAAGAAGATGCAATCGCAGCTATCTATGCTGGTAAGATCGTAAAAGGCGATGTTGTTGTTATTCGTTATGAAGGACCAAAAGGTGGACCTGGTATGCGTGAAATGTTAAATCCTACCAGTGCACTTGCCGGTATGAAACTGGATAAAGATGTTGCATTGATCACAGATGGACGATTCTCTGGTGCTACCAGAGGGGCAGCTATCGGACATGTATCTCCTGAAGCCGCAAGTCATGGACCAATCGCCATCATCAAAGAAGGCGATCAGATTGCGATTGATATCAACGAAGGTAAAATCAATCTTTTGATTGATGAAGCAGAATATCAAGCTAGAATGGATGCATGGGTAAAACCAGAACCAAAGATCAAAGAGGGATGGTTATATCGTTATTCCCGTATGGTTGCCAGTGCTGATGAAGGTGCTGTATTAAAATAATGTAGGAAAAGCAAAGATGAAATTAGTCTTTGCTTTTTTATTATACAGAATGTAAATGCACGCACAAATGGTGAAATATAATTAAGTCCTGGACCAATGTATGGCAGTCTTACAAAGATGGAAATAGACGCTCTGAAATTTTTTTGTGATGAAGCGCCCGTATAGATATGATTAAACGTGTATTTAAGGGAGAATGATACTCTTGCTGGTGTTGTTTTTCTTATGTATTTTGCCACAATTACGGATACAATCTCATTTTAATTTACTAGTACCTATACGCTATTAAAAAAACGCGGTCTTAATTGACTGCGTTTTTTAATAGCGTATGATCAAATAGTTTGCGCCAGTTCATGTGATATGTCACAACATAAAGTATCAGAGATAATATAATTCCTAACACCACATCAATGATACTGTGCTGTTTGATGAACATAGTCGCAAGAATAATCAGGATAGAAACGATACCGGTTGTTCCTTTGATCAAGAAAGGATGTTTAAAATACTGATATCTGAATACCACAATCCAAATCGCTACAGTACTGGATACATGGATAGATGGACATACATTGGTTGGAGAATCCATACTTTGAAGGAAAGCGACCAGTTTTGCACATAGATTGTCATGAACAATTGGTACACGTAATTGTAAACCGTTTGGTAAAATGGTATAGACAATTAAACAAAAGGTCATGCCGGTAAACATGAAAAAGCATAAATCCTGAAAATCTTTTTTGGAATGAAATAAAAAATAGGCTAGTGGAAGCACCAATAATGGAAACCACATCACATATGGAATGACAAAGTATTCATTAAAAGGAATCATATCATCCACAGCACTGTGTAAGATATAGCGCGGTGTTATCAAATGCTCTAACAATTCAAAATATAATAAATAAAAAATCCAATATCCCAGTAGATAACAGTGTGGATGTTCTTTGATCCACGGTTTTAATTTACAAAACATGTTATCCCCCTTTCACATGTATTTTATTATAGAAGTATTCTTATCAAAAAACAACGTTTTTTTCCTTACAAAAATGAAACAACAGCATCCAATCTAAGCGAATGCTGTTATTTGTATATGTAGATTTTTTTACTTAACGGCCTGTACATTCAGCTTTTTCTGATGTAAACAGCGTTTCACAACTGGTAATGCTACAATCGCAATCACATAGCCGACACCAGATTGGAAAATATTTTCCGGAATCCCAGTTAAAGCGATGGCCATACTTCCTTTTAGATACCATTTCGCAAGGAAGTATCCAACAACCATAATGACACATCCTAAGCCATAGGCACCCCATTTTGCTTTTTCACCAAATTTGCGAAGCAGATAAGATACCACAACCCCCTCTAATCCTTTGATGATCAGGGTAGGAAAGAAGTAATAAGCATATCCTCCAGCAACATCTGCCAAAGCACTGCCCAAACCTCCTATCAAAAAGCCACCTAATGGATCAACGATGCTGGCAAATAGTAAGATAAAGCCATCTCCCAAGTTAAAATAGCCATTCAAGGCATTTGGAATTTTGATATACATCGTAGCCACAAAGACAACTGCCATGCCAAGTGCATATAATACGATTTCCTGTGTAGTTAAAGTTTTCTTTTTCATTTTTCTCAAGCCCCTTTCTGCTTGCTCACTATTCTATCAGAAATCTGTCATCATAAAAATGTACAGAATATATATTAATTTAGAGTACAGTTTGTTATAATAGAAGTGGTGATGATATGAAAATTAATACAATCAACTTTGAAAAACAAAATGGCAGACCTATTTATCTTCAATTGTATGAAAAGCTTCGTGATGATATGCTGGCTGGTTATTTAAAAAAGAATGATCAGCTGCCAAGTATACGTAAATGTGAGAAACAGTTAAAAATCAGTAAGACAAGTGTAGAGCGTGCTTATGAACAGCTGTTGATGGAAGGATATATCGTTTCTATCCCTCAGAAAGGCTATTTTGTTGATGTTGATGAAGAACATCGTATGCTTAGAAAACAGCTGGTAGAGAGGCCTTATGAGGTGAATACACAAAAGGTACGCTATGACTTTCGATCACAGACGATGGATAAAGACGCTTTTGACATGTCTTTATGGAAAAAGTATTTAAAAGAAGTTTTAGATATGGAACAGGATATCACTACATATGGTGACGCTCAGGGAGAATATGCACTGCGACTTGCCCTAGGCAGATATGCTTATTCCATGCGTGGGGTATTTTCTACACCAGAACGTATGTTGATCGGTGCCAGTTTTCAATCGTTGTTATATATCCTTTGCGGATATTTAAAAGAGCCGATCATCGGTATGGAAGAAAGCGGCTTTCTACAGGCAGAACAGGTATTTTCTGATTATGGCTATCCTGTGATAAAACTGGATATGCATCCAGAGGGTGTATCGATTGAAGAATTGATAGAAAAACATATCAACGTATTATATATCAATGCAGGAAGTATGGGAAGTGATCATCAGCCTTTACAAAGTAAAAAGCGTAAAGAACTGCTTGCATGGGCCAAAGCATATCATGCATTGATCATTGAGGATGACCATAATGGAGAACTTCGATATCATTCACGTCCTACGCCGTGTATGCAAGGATATGATATGGGAAAACATGTGCTTTATATTGGCTCTTTTTCCAAATTGCTGCTGCCGGCTTTGCGTATCAGTTATCTTGTCATGAATCAGGAAATGCTTGAGGTATATGAAAAAGATCATTATGGTCCCAGTGCTTCCAAAATCGAACAATTGGCACTTGCCAGATATATTAGTGACGGTCATTTAGAACGCCATGTCAAACGCTTAAAAAAACGTTATGAATATAAATGTCATTATATGATGGAATTATTACATAGATATTTACCCGATGTAGACGTATATCTGGAGGAAGCTGGTTTACAGCTCATTCTGCGCTTTCCTTTTTCTATCGATGGAAAAGCTTTGATTGAGGCGTGTAAAAAGCAGCAAATCTTATGTAATATGAACGCCCAGAAAGATTTAGTATTATCGTTTGCAGGTATTCATGAAGAAGAAATGGAAGAGGCTGTGCAAACCATTGTATCCATATGGAAACAGGTGGATAAACGAATATAAATGTCATAAAACAAAGAAGCGTATGCAAGTGATGAGCATACGCTTTTACAAATTTAAGTAAGTTCTATAAAACCAAAATCATCATCATCGTCTGCCTGTAATGTGAAATCTATCCAATATTCGATCCAGTCTAAAAAATGCATGGGTTCTTTCGTACCTGGCTTGAAAATAGGTGCAATGCCAAAATCATTCGATAAATCAAAAAACCACATCGTACCATAAGTTGTTTCATCTCCACTGTTCACAACCAAAATATTCGTCATGCCACAACCTTCCTGACATAAAACCAGATAACCTCTGCATATTTCATCGTTCTCTTCTTCCATCAACATTTCATATGTATCATCATCGATCTGGTAAATGAGAAGAGGCGCATCTATCGTATAAGGAAATGGTTTTTCAGGAATAGAATTCATTTCATATTCAGGTTTTGGCTTGATGATATCATATAATCCATAAAACGGTTTTTCTCCGGCACTTGCAATTGTTGTGATAAACTTTCGATAATCTTCTGGCAGTCTGATATGATGTGCTTTTTCATATGCGAGGACTTCTACTTCAGATAATGGCGGTTCAAAGATGTTATGATGGTAATATTTCTGAATTAATGGTATTTTTTCTTTGATTCTTTGTAATTGTTCATTTATGATTTCACTTGTCATAAAGATACCTTCTTTCTATTCTATGGTAAGATTTTTTGTTTTAAAAAGCAATCATAAAATGCGCCGAATGATAGGAATAAGCGTATAATGGGAGTATAAAGGAAGTGGTGTTATGAATCAGTTTTTATGGACACAGGTAGAATTGCTATGTCGTATCATCATTGCAGGTATTTGTGGTGGAATCATTGGCTATGAACGTAAAAATCGTAATAAGGAAGCAGGTATTCGTACCCATATGATTGTGGCGCTTGGCGCTTCTTTGATCATGATTGTCAGTAAGTATGGCTTTGCGGATATCTTAGGGGAACAGGGGATTGCTTTAGATCCTTCCCGTATTGCCGCACAAATCGTTACCGGTGTAGGATTTCTTGGCGCAGGCATGATTTTTATGCGTAAGAATACCATATCCGGATTAACCACTGCAGCAGGAATCTGGGCAACCAGTGCCATAGGTATGTCTATTGGAAGCGGCTTGTATCTTCTTGGTATTGTGACCACCGTTTTGATTGTGGTTATTCAGATCATCTTACATGGGCGTTTATTGAAAGAAACGTATAAAGATGAAATTAGTTTTCTGTTGAAAAAGGATAAGAATGCTGTACAGGATTTGCAAAAACAATTAGAAAGCATGCACATAGAAATTTTAAATATTGAAATCAAAAAACATAATGAATTTTACATGGTAGAAATGGTGGTATCCTTACCAGAAAATTATCATGCGACAGAAATGCTGAAGCTGTTTCAGCATTGTGATTATATTGAAGAAGTCAATATATAGGAGGACAGATGGCAAAATTAAGGATGAAGAAAATTGGAAATCTGAAAGATGAAGTAATGCTTTTAGATGAAGAAGTTCTGAAATTAGGAAAATCAATGGAAAAAGCAGATGCATTTTTTACAGAGGATGCACATTATTTTGCAGTATATGAAAAATATTACTATCGTGCAGATAATTATGTAACATTATCTATACATCTTTATAAACAGGAAGATACGATATGGATAGAAGCTATTTCTGCTGGTGGCGGTGGAGGGATATTAAAAATCTCGTGGGGAAGTGAACAGGATTTTCTGGCTGATTTTGAACGTTTGTTACGAAAACAGGGATATCATGAATGAAATAGAAGGATGCGAATTTTGCATCTTTTTTATTGCTTTATGACAAATTTGTCATTGTGATAGATTTCATCTCTGCTTTCTTGTATAATTTTATAGAGTAGGTGAGGATATGAAGATTTTATTTGTAGAAGATGATGATGCAATCGCACTAGGCTTAATATATTCTTTGGAAAAAGAAGGGTATCAAATCACACATTATAAAACACAGAAAGAAGCCATAAATGCTTTATCTGAACAAAGCTTTGATCTGCTTTTGTTAGATGTGGGATTGCCAGATGGCAATGGCTATGAAATCTGTCGATATGCGAAAAGTAAACAGGAGGTGCCTGTGATTTTTTTAACGGCCATGGATGATGAAGTAAATATAGTGATGGGATTAGATATTGGCGGGGATGATTATATCACAAAGCCGTTTCGTATCAAAGAACTACAAAGCCGTATCCGTTCCGTGATGCGCCGTTATCAGAAACAGGAAGATGATGGTATTGCGAAAATACGTGATATTATCATCAATACCAAAACGGGTAAGGTATATAAAAATAATACGGAAATATTATTAACAGCACTGGAATATCGTCTTTTACTAGTTTTCTTAAATCATCAGGGACAGATTTTAAGCAGAAGTCAGATATTAGAAGGTATCTGGGATGTGGCAGGTAATTATGTAAATGATAATACATTATCTGTCTATATTAAACGATTAAGAGAGAAACTGGAAGATGATCCAGGAGATCCCCTTATTATTGTGACCGTGAGAGGACTGGGATATCGTATGGAGAAAAACAATGTGGCATAATGTAGAATATCGTAAATTTACATATGTTTTCTTTATCCTGCTTATCCTTTTCACAATAGTGATGAGCGTATGTGTATCAATGATTGGTGCTATAATTTTATTTGTATGTGGACTATGTTTATATCTTTCTTGTGCAGTTTTTACTACTTTGCGTTATCGAAGTATTGCGGCATTGTCAAATTATCTTCAAGCTGTTTATAATGGTCAGGAAACAATGGATATCCGTAATCATAAAGAAGGTGAATTAAGCGTTTTAAAAAGTGAAATTTATAAGATCACCAGCATTTTAAAACAACAAAGTGATACCATGCATAAAGAAAAGATATTTCTGGCAGATTCTTTAAGCAATATCTCCCATCAATTGAAAACACCACTGACCGGTATGTTAGTAATGAGTGAACTGTTACAGGATGAAGCATTGCCGCAAGAGAAACGCAAAGAGTTTCTGGCACAGATACAAACACAGCTAAAACGTATTGAATGGCTGGTCACAACATTGTTGAAAATCAGTAAAATTGATGCACAGGCAATTGAATTTCATAAACAGCCAATACCATTAACAACCATCATAAATAAAGCATTAGAACCTATCCGTATTCCATTGGAAATCAAAGAAATCAACTGTCATGTAGAATGTGATGAACATATTTTGATTCATGCGGATGAAAACTGGTGTATAGAGGCATTTGTGAATATCTTTAAAAATTGCATGGAACACACACCTGTGAAAGGAACTCTGCAGATTTGCTGTGAAGATAATCCTTTACAAAGCATTGTCTGTATCAAAGACAGTGGTTGTGGAATTGATCCTGAGGATATCCCACATATATTTGAACGTTTTTATAAAGGCAAGAATGCCGCAAGTGAAAGTGCGGGAATTGGCTTGTCTTTATCAAAGAAGATTCTATTAGAACATGCAGCAACTATTCAGGTAGAAAGTGAATTACAGAAAGGCAGTACGTTTACAATTTGTTTTCATAAATAACATAGGAAAGGAAAAAATGTATGGAATATAAACAAGCAGAACGAAAGGATTTACAAATCGTATATGATATTGTGCAGGAGGCGATTGCAACAGTATATCCCAAATATTATCCCAAGGAAGTCGTAGCGTTTTTTCATGAGCTGCACAGCATGGAAAATATAGAAAAAGATATAATCGACAAACGTGTGGGAGTCTTGCTTGATCATGATGAAGTTGTTGGGACAGGCTGTTATGAACATGATCATATCACAAGGGTATATGTTCGTCCTGCTGAACAGAAAAAAGGCTATGGCAGTTATATCATTAAACAGCTTGAAAAGATGATTTCCCAAACATATCCAAGTGTGGGTTTAGATGCATCTTTGCCAGCATGTCATTTATATGAACAACGCGGATATCAAACGATCACGCATGGCAGACATCTTTTAGAGCATGGTGTTGTTTTGGTTTATGAAATTATGGAGAAAAAGTTTTAAAACAGATTTGTCGAAATAACATATTCCTTGTCTTTTTCCAGGGAAACATCAGATGACAAAATTGTCATGTGGAAGTCATTTGACAGTCATGATGCTTTGATAAACTTGATGATGAAGGAAGGGAATACAAATGGATATATTAAAAGTAGAACATGTATCAAAAATATATGGAAAAGGAGAAACCAGTGTAAAAGCATTGGATGATGTTAGTTTCAGTGTAGAACAGGGACAGTTTGTGGCAATTATCGGCCCAAGTGGTTCTGGTAAATCTACTCTGTTACATATTCTGGGTGGTGTGGATACACCAACAAAGGGAAAGGTATATGTGGATGGCAATGATATGTATACCTTAAATGAAAGCGCCCTTGCGATATTTCGCAGACGTCAGATTGGCTTGATCTATCAGTTTTATAATCTGATTCCAGTATTAAATGTGGAAGAAAATATCACACTGCCACTTTTATTGGATCATCGAAAAGTGGAACAAAAAAATCTGGATGAGCTTGTGGATATCCTGGGATTAAGCACACGTTTATCTCATCTGCCTAATGAATTATCCGGAGGACAGCAACAGCGTGTATCGATTGCTAGAGCATTGATTGCTTCACCAACTCTGGTACTTGCGGATGAACCAACGGGGAACCTGGATCGTAAAAACAGTGAAGAAATTGTTGCTTTATTAAAACAGCTGCATAAAGAAAAGAATCAGACACTCATCATCATTACCCATGATGAAAGCATTGCATTACAGGCGGATCGTATTATTTCTATCGAAGATGGAAGAATCGTCAAAGATGAGGTGATTCGCAAATGAACATCATGAACAAAGTCACATGGAAATGTATGAAACAAAATAAGAAACGTACCATTGTGACCATCATTGGTGTCATCATCTGTGTTGCTATGATAACAGGTGTTTGTACCATAGCAGCATCTTTTCAGGAAACAATGATACAAAATGCGATATATCAAAATGGAGCATACGAACTTCATGCAACGATATCTTTGGATACATATCATCAATTAAAACAGGATGATAAGATAAAGGATATTATGCGTTTAACAGCTATTGGTTCCACAGAAAATCCAATCAAAGATTCTTATCGAAACAGTATCAACATATATAGTCTTGATGTGAAGCATATGGATTTAATAGGTGCAAAACTGGAAGAGGGAAAACTGCCAGCAAATAAAAATGAAATATTGGTAGCTTCTAGTTTATTACACAACCAGGCATTTCAACATCAGATAGGTGACACCATGACATTGCCCCTTGGTCATATAGAATACGGGGAACAAGGGGAAATAAACTTTATCAAGGAAAAGGAAATGACGTTTACCATTACCGGCAGTATTTTGTGTCCAACTTGGGAAAACTCCGATACTTATGTAATGGCAACGATGTTTGATTCATCGTTTTTAGCCAAAGATAATCCACTCAGTGTTATGTTCAATCTGAAAACAGATAAGAACTTTTATAAACAGGTGGAAGATCTGACAGCTGCCTATGATTTACAAGAATTAAATGCCAATAATAGTCTTTTGATTTATAAAGGCATTTCTGATAACAGTGTATTAGCGACATTGATCGGAGTGGGAGCATTTCTGGGTGTGATTATTTTGATTGGCGGCTTCTCCCTGATCTATAATGCATTCTCCATTTCTTTAAGTGAGCGAAGCCGATATCTAGGCATGTTGTCAAGTATTGGCGCCACCAAGAAACAAAAACAGGCTTCTGTATTCTTTGAAGCTTTCTTAATCGGAATAATTGCGATTCCCACAGGCTTATTATCGGGTATTCTAGGAATCAAAATTACATTCTATTTTATGTCGCCGTATTTTGCGAATGTATTTGATGTAGAAAGTGGTTTAGCCTTTGTTGTCAATCGCTGGTGTATCCTCATTCCAATGGTGTTTTCTGTCTTTGTATTGGTAATATCTGCATGGGTGCCATCTTTAAAGGCATCTAAAATCAATGCGATTTCTGCGATACGGCAGAATGGTGATTTTAAAATTAGAAAACGTGATATTAAAACAAGCAGCCTTACAAGAAAACTGTTTGGATTTGAAGCAGAACTTGGCTTGAAAAATACAAAACGCTATCATGCAAGATATCTTGCGACGCTGTTTTCTTTGATCATCTGTATCGTTTTATTTATGACTGCAAGTTATTTTACGACGAGTATGCAGCAAAGTGTAACGATGACCAGTTTTGCTTCTAATTATGATCTGCGTGTGGATTTTTATACTAAGAATGATAAATCTATAGAGGAATTACCTGAATTAAAAGAGCTGCAACAGGTAAAACATGCGAAAAGCCATACATTTTTCACTGAGGATTCTTTTCAATTAGAGCATGTATCCCTTAGTGATGAGGCAAAAGCATATATTAAAATACAGTCACAAGGCTATGATGGGTTATCAGAAGAAGATATCAAAAACATGTATTATCCTCGCTTATATATACAGGTGTTAGATGATGAAAGCTTCGCAAGATATTGTGAACAGATCGGTGTGGATGTATCAGAAATGAAACAAAAAGAACCATCTTTTATCTTTGTGAATGAGCGAAATATGTATAATGACAGTGATGGCAGCTATCGTGAAATGAAAATCTTAAAGGATGTAGGCAATGATATCACAATTATTGCGGATAGTGAAACGAATAAAAAACACAGCCTTCATATCGTAAAACAGACAGATAAAGTACCTGATATTAATCCAGGCTACAGTTCAAAATTAGAAGTGCACGCGATCACCAATTTCGCAAATGCCAGATTACTGAATGAAGAATTAGTCGCAAAAGGATGTCCAAAGATTTCTACGTTCTATGAAATCCAATACCAAAGTGATGATGCGGAGGCACTTGGAAAAGAAGTAAAAGCAATTGTGGATGGAAGTGATGAGATTACCGCAAGTTTTGATAATATCACAGAACAGCGTATGCGCGAACAACAGCGAACGATATTGATTTCTGTATTCCTGTATGGTTTTGTGGTATTGATTTTATTGATTTGTATGACCAATATCATGAATACGATTTCTACCAGTATTTCACTTAGAAAACGTGAACTGGCAATGTTGAAGTCGATTGGCATTACACCATCAAAATTTAAAAAGATGATCATGTATGAAACTCTGTTTTATGGCATCAAGGCAGTTGTCTATGGCGTTCCACTTGGCATATTATGTATGTTTATCATGAATTTGATTTATGGTCAAAGTTTGAGTTTTGCGTTTCATGTATCATGGCGCAATATCCTGTTTATCATTTTAGGCGTATTCTTCATGTTGATGATTGCCATGTGGTATGCGATTGCAAAAATTAGAAAAGATAATATCGTAGAAACGATAAGAAACGAAAGTATTTAAAACATAAAGATTATCTGATTTAGATAATCTTTTTTTGATAGACAGTTTGCAACAAATATCTATAGAAAACGCTTTCAAAGGATGTTATAATGAAGCCATAAATAACGTTGGAGGATTATATCATGGATCAATATATTATGGCAATCGATCAGGGAACAACAAGCACAAGAGCAATCCTGTTTGATTCAGAAAGCAATATCATTTCTGTAGCACAAAAAGAATTAGAAAATTTCTATCCACATCCAGGATGGGTGGAACAAAATGCCAATGATATCTGGGCAAGCACGGTTGGTGTTATGTTTGAAGTACTTGCGAAAAGCGGTATTCGGGAACAACAGATTGCGGCTATCGGTATCACCAATCAAAGAGAAACAAGTGTTGTCTGGGATAAAGAAACCGGAATTCCTATTTATTTTGCGATTGTATGGCAATCTCGTCAAAGCGATGCTTATTGTGAAAAGTTCAAGGATGAAGGCTTAGAAGATATGATAAAGGAAAAAACCGGCTTATTGCTGGATCCATATTTTTCTGCTAGTAAAATCCGCTGGATCTTAGATCATGTAGAAGGGGCACAACAGCGTGCAGAAAAAGGTGAGCTGTTGTTTGGGACAATGGATACCTGGCTGTTATGGAAATTAACCAAGGGTGAAAAACATATGAGTGATGTATCTAATGCATCTCGTACGATGTTGATGAATATTCATACATTGGAATATGATGAAGATTTATTGAAGCTTTGGAATATTCCACGTTGTATGTTGCCACAAATCGTAGACAGTTCTATGGTTTATGGGGTATGTAAAGGCTTGTTTGATACACCTATTCCTATCGCATCTTTGGTAGGCGATCAACAGGCAGCTTTATTTGGACAGACATGTTTTGATGCAGGAAGCGTGAAAAATACATATGGTACAGGCTGTTTCTTATTGATGAACACAAAAGATCGTATTATTCATTCCAGCCATGGACTTGTGACATGTGTAGGATGGCGGATTCATGGGGAAGTAGATTATGTGTTGGAAGGCAGTGTGTTTGTGGCAGGTGCAGCGATTCAATGGCTGCGAGATGGATTAAAAATTATACAAAACAGCAGTGAAAGTGAACAGCGGGCTACTTCTGTACAGGATTGTGGCGGAGTTTATGTGGTGCCTAGTTTTACAGGACTTGGCGCTCCCTATTGGAAACCACAGGTCAAAGGGGCAATTTTTGGATTAAGCAGAGGAACCAGCCAGGAACATATCATACGTGCTACCCTGGAATCATTAGCTTATCAAACAGCCGATGTCATAGAGGCAATGCGGGAAGACAGTGGCCTACCACTTACCAGATTACAAGTGGATGGAGGAGCTAGCCGCAATAATTTCCTTTTACAATTTCAAAGTGATATCTTACATACCCAGGTAGTACGCTCACTCATCAGTGAAACAACTGCACTTGGTGCTGCTTATCTTGCAGGTCTTGCGGTAGGATATTGGAAGGATCAGGATGAAATTAGAAAGCAGTTTCAAATCGGTGGTAAATTTGATCCGCAAATGGATGAAGTTTCCAGAAATGCCAGAATATGTGGCTGGAAACGGGCAGTTTCTGCCGTTATGATTTTCTGATAAAAAATTAACTATAGATATGGGTGTAAACATATTGACGAAAGTGAATATGTTCTGTTATGATAAACTACGTAAATAGGAAAGTTTACAATAAAAATGGAGGAGAATATTATGTTGAAAAAATTAAGTGTTCTTGCAGTTGCATTCTTACTAGCGGCATGTGGTTCATCAAACAATGCACCAGAAACAAAAGGTACTGCTACATCTGACAAAGATGATAAAGGCAATACAATTACTGTAGAAATCACAAAACAGGGTGATGATGTAAAGAGTGTATCTATCGATGAAACTTATGAAGGCAGCACAAAGAAACAATTAGGTGAAAAGTATGGTATGAAAGCTGGTACTGCATCTGATCCATCTAAGCTTGGTCAAGAATGGGACGAACAGATCAAGAATCTTGAAGATTACATCGTAAAAAATGGTATCGATAAAGTTGAATTAGACGAAAAAGGATATCCAAAGAATGAAGATGTAAGAACTGGCTGTACAATCAATATCAAACGTATCATGGATACTGTAAAAGCAGCTAGCGACAGCGCAAAATAATAAGAAAATGGCCAATCAAAGGATTGGTCTTTTTTGTATATGAACCAATTTATAGAACCATACTAGGGGTATGGAGGTCTATGATATGAAAAAAGTAATATGTTTAACATTATGTGCCTTGATGTTTGCGGGATGCAGCAGCAATTCCAAAGCAGATATCAAAGAAGGCAAAGCAACCTATACCAATGATAAAGGCGAAGTGACAACCGCAAAAGTCAAATTGAAAAATGGTGATCTTGAAGAAGTAGAAATTGATGAAACTGCGCAGGGCAAGGATAAGAGTAAAAAAGCATTAGGAAATGATTATCAAATGAAACAGGCAAGTAAAATTGGGAAAGAATGGTATGAACAAATTGATTTTCTTGAAAAGTATATTGAGAAAAAGGGTGTTGACAGTATTAAATTAAACAAAGAAGGCAAAGCGGAAAATAACGATGTCACAAGCGGTTGTACGATACGCATTGATGGATTTTTAAAAGCAGTAAAAGAAGCAGAGAAAAATGCCAAGTAAAACAAATCGCAAGATTTGTTTTTTTGTTGAAAATGTGTTGCTTTACAGGTATAATAGAACAGTAATGGAGGCTATATGAATAAAGCAGATAAAATATTTATTGGAATCGTATTGATCGTTGTATGCTTATTATATATCCCTTCATTGTGGAATGCTTATCAAAACAAAGGGAAAGCAAAAACAGCTGTTGTCAGCTATAAAAATGAAGAAGTACTTCGTATTGATATGAAAGTGGATAAAGACTATGAGGTACAGGGAAGTCTTGGTCCTGTGCATATCGAAGTAAAAGATGAAAAGGTACGTGTAGAAAAGGAAAACAGTCCTTATCATTTGTGTTCTATTCAGGGTTGGGTATCGGATGCGAATATGCCAATCGTCTGTCTGCCAAACAATATTGTTGTGGTCATAGAAACAAGTGATACATCAAGTAGTGATGATGTGGATACGGTGATACAATGAGAAATGATACAAAACGTATGACAACCATAACCATGCTGATTGCGTTGTCGATCGTGTTTCATATGGTAGAATCGATGATTCCTGTTCCTGTACCGATTCCCGGTTTTAAACTGGGACTAGCAAATATTGTAGGATTAATTGCGTTGTATCTATATGGTGCACGCGTCATGCTGGAAGTTAATCTTATGCGAGTTGTATTTGCCTCACTTCTTCGTGGAGTATTGTTTGGCACTGGTTTTTGGTTAAGCTTATGCGGTGTAATCTTAAGCAGTCTTGCATGTATTATCGCTTATAAAAAAAGCCCGATGAGCATCTTTGGTGTGAGTGTGGCTGGAAGTGTGTTTCATGCAATCGGACAGGTAATTGCGGTTACCTTTATTTATGCACAATTCTTTATGCAGGCGATACTGCCTTTATTGATACTGGCAGGTATACCTACAGGATTATTGATAGCATTTATCGCATCACAGGTTTTGAAAAGAATTCATAGGGAAAGTATAAAAGGAGGATAAACAATGGAAACATTTGTATATAGACCAAAAGGAGTTTGTTCACAGGAAATGCGTTTTGAAATGGATGGCGACATTATTCGCAGCGTAAAAATCGTTGGCGGATGTGCAGGCAATCTTTTGGGGATATCCAGAATTATTACAGATAAAAAAATAAGTGAAGTTATTTCTGCGTTTGAAGGGGTACGCTGCGGTATAAAACCAACATCATGTCCAGATCAAATATCTAAGGCATTATTGGCTTATGCTGCTGAACATGACATCAAGGTCAATTAGCATACAACAGATAAAACGTTAACGATAGGCACTTATTGCCTATTTTTTTGTATCAAGAAGGAGGGAGTAGATGAAAAATATAAAATTTATATGGGAGTACGCAAAGCCATACCAAAGAAAAGGCGTTATGATTATTTTCCATGTTGGTATTTATGCATTCTTTACACTTGTAGCGCCATTGATTATTTCTTATATGCAGGATAATATCATATCCGGGATACCATTTGAAAATGCATTCTTACAACAGATCGTAGATGCTATGGGTGGAATCAGCTATCTGCAAGAACACTTATGGATAGGCAGTCTGATGATTTTATTTTGTTATGTATGTATTGGTATTGCTATTTATAAGCGAAGCATGAATGGAGGATACTTTTCTGAAAGTTTTGCATTACATGTAAGAAATCATATGTATGACCATTTACAAAAGCTGAGCTTTCATTACCATAAACAAAAAGACAGTGGCGATTTGATTCAAAGAAGTACATCCGATATCGAAACGATACGAAGATTTTTAGCAACACAGTTATCAGAAATGATCTATGCAGTCATGATTGTGGCAATCGCTATTAGTATCTTGTTTTCAAGAAATGTAAAACTAACGATTATTTCGATTTGTTTACTACCATTTATCATGTTGGCATCCTTTATTTTCTTTCGCAAAGCCAAAAAAATCTTTTTGGAATGTGATTTGGCAGAAAGCAGTATGACAAGTGTCTTACAGGAAAACTTAAATGCGATGCGTGTTGTAAAAGCTTTTCATCAGGAAGAAAAAGAAATAGAAAAATTTGAAACATTTAATGAAGCATACCGCAAGAAGTATTTTGACTTGATGCATGCTTTAGGAATCTTTTGGAGTGGTACGGATTTTTTAGGTTTGTGTCAATATTTGATCATGATGATATCCGGTGTCTACATGGCACTTGAAGGAGAGCTTACGACTGGAACATTCTTTATATTTCTAATGTATGAATCTATGATTATCTGGCCGATTAGACAGCTTGGGAGAATCTTAGCCGATATGGGAAAGGTCAGTGTATCCATCAAACGTATCAAGGAAGTATTAGAAGAGCCATGTGAAGAACTGGAAAAAGGATTATGTCCTGAAATCAAGGGCGATATCGTATTTGATCATGTCAATTTCCGATATGCGGATGATCCAAGAATGGTGTTGAAGGATATCAGCTTTCATATACCAGCCGGCACAAAGGTTGCGATTATGGGACCAACAGGCAGTGGTAAAAGCTCACTGGTGCATCTATTGACCGGTATTTATGATTATCCATCAGGCAGTATTCAAATCGATGGCGTAGAACTACGTGATATCGCAAAACAATGGTTAAGAAAACATGTCCAGATTGTTTTACAGGAGCCTTTTCTTTTCTCAAAAACGATTTATGAGAATATCCATCTTGCGGATATCCACGCCCAGAAAACAGATATCGAACAAGTAGCTCAAATGGCCAGTATTCATGATACCATCCTGTCATTTGACAAAGGTTATGATACAGCAGTAGGAGAAAAAGGTGTTACATTATCAGGTGGACAGAAACAGCGTGTTGCTATCGCAAGAACATTGCTTTGTAAAAGCCCAATCATCATCTTTGATGATTCTTTAAGTGCATTAGATACCAAAACTGACCAGATGATTCAACATGCCTTATCATCTTTAGACCATGATATGACCATGTTGATGATTACCCATCGTATATCATCTGCCAGTAAAGCAGATATGATCATTGTCTTACAGGATGGCTGTATTTCTCAAATTGGTACACATGAAGAATTACTGCATCAGGAAGGTTTATACCAAAGAATTTACCATATTCAACAGGAAGGGGGGATACAGGATGGAAGAACAGGAATTTGAGAGTGATATTTATGATGTATCCGTCTGGAAAAAAGTATTGCTCCTGTTATGGGAACATAAAAAAATTGTGATATGGAATTTGATTTTAAATGTTCTTTTGGCTTTTACCGATATCATTTTACCCCTGTTTAATCGATTTGCGATTGATACATATGTAGTAGAACAGACAAAAGCGGATTCTTTGCCAGTATTTGCGATATGTTATGCCATACTGATCATGACACAATGTATTCTTGTATATGGCTTCTTTCGCTTAGCAGCACGTATTGAAAGTGATTTTGGCAAGAATCTAAGAAAGAAGTGCTTTGAGAAGCTTCAAGTGCTCACGTATGCGTATTTCGATCGTACAGCCAATGGCTGGCTGATGGCAAGAATTACTTCTGATACGGCAAGACTTGCGGAAATCTTAGCATGGAGCATGGTCGATCTTGTATGGGGCATCATTGTCATGATCGGTATTAGTATCGTTATGCTCTTCATCAATTGGAAAATGGCGCTGTGTATTTTAATTATCGTACCAGTTCTGTGGTTTGTGTCTTTATTTTTCCAAAGAAGAATCTTATCTGCACAACGAAAAAGCCGTAAAGCAAACAGTAAGATTACGGCAGCATTTGCGGAAGGAATCAATGGGGCAGTCACGACCAAAACACTAGGTATTGAAAAAGAAAACTTTGAAGAATTTCAAGGAAAAACAAAAGATATGCAGCACTACTCGATTCGAGCAGTACGCTTTAATGCAATCTTTCAGCCAATCGTATATCTGTTATCTGCGATTGCGATTGCCTCTTTATTGTTTATCGGTGGCAATCAGGTATTAATGAAAACCATACAGTTTGGTACCCTTGCTATGTTTATCAATTATGCCAATTTATTCTTTGATCCATTGAAACAGATTGCACGTATCTTAGCAGAAATACAAATGGCAAGTGCCAGTGCAGAACGTGTGGTTTCTTTATTGGAAGAAGAAGTGGATATCGTTGATCGAGAAGATGTGATCAAGCAGTATGGAACGCTGTTACAACCTAAAAAAGAAAACTATGAGCCATTATATGGCGATGTGACATTCGACCATGTGGATTTTTACTATAATGAGAAAGAAATGGTATTAACGGATTTCTGTCTGGAAGTAAAGAAAGGACAAATGATTGCACTAGTGGGTGAAACAGGCTCAGGCAAAAGCACCATTGTGAATTTGTTATGTCGTTTCTATGAACCAAAGAGTGGTAAAATTTTAATGGATGGAAAAGATATTCAAAAGCGGAGTGTTGGCTGGCTGCATTCTAATATCGGCTATGTTTTACAATCGCCAAATCTGTTCAGTGGCAGTATTTTAGATAATATCCGTTATGGAAAACCAGAGGCAACACTGGAAGAAGTCATTCATGTTGCTAAAGCGATTCAAGCGCATGAATTCATTATGGCATTACCACAGGGCTATGATACCAATGTAGGAGAAGGTGGAGATCGTTTATCTACCGGACAAAAACAGTTGATTTCCTTTGCGAGAGCATTGATTGTCGATCCTAGTATCGTTATCCTTGATGAAGCAACCAGTTCCATCGATACAGAAAGTGAAAAAGCCATCCGGCATGCGAT
>ENA-OWPJ01000781-OWPJ01000781.1-human-gut-metagenome-genome-assembly--contig:-NODE-781-length-20789-cov-3.07538_pt1 | contig 20789 bp, 19 predicted proteins | sample MGYA00248264_ERZ651846 | MGnify/ENA primary metagenome ERZ651846 (study PRJEB26924, sample SAMEA4378271) | human gut metagenome | biome: human gut; feature: human-associated habitat; material: faeces...
ATATTGCTTAAAGTCCCTGTATTTATGCAGATAATCAGATTTTTAATCTTTTTTTAAACAAAAAAATATGAGATAAGATTAAAGTTATTTTTGAATATATTAAGATATAATGATAGGAATGGACTAATGTAAGAATTTAATTTTGTTGTGTTAATATTTTTGCATATATAAGAAACATTGTGAATGTATTGCTCTCAAAAAAGATGAATAAAAAAATTCATTAAAATAAATTAACAAGCTTTATCAAAAAAAGCAATTATTAATTAATGATTATTGTTGTGATAGATAAAGTAATCTTGACTTTTTTTGATAAATCAGTGTCAAAAAAGGTAATATTGCAAGGTGAATAAATGAAAAATTGATAAGATATTATTGATAAAATAATTCACATCAAAAGAAATTGAAAATCGCACAGATATCTAAGTGGTTCTATGAGTTTTTGACAGATTACAGTCATTTATTGCACATTTATAAATAAGGTACATTAAAATCAATAAACTAAAGGAAGGAAATCAAATTATTATGAGTTCTATTCGAAAAAATATTGTATTTATTTTGGGAAGTTATTATCCTAATTATTCTGCTGTTGGCAAATGTTTAGGGAATATAGCAGATATTTTAGAAGAAGATTACAATATAACTGTTATAAGTATGAAAAACAAATTTGATCAAGAAGAAAAAGCCATCTATCGAAGGCAAGATATTATTAGAGTATCTACAAAATATTTAGATAAACGCATGATTATTAAGGAAAAAATTAAAGCAAGTGAAGGTATAAAAAAATATATATATTTAAAATGTGAAAAAATTTTAAGATTATATGGTTTTTTTAGAATAATCTTTTCAAAAAACACTATAGATAAAGCTTTAGAAAAAAAATTTATTCTTGCTTTACAAAATATAAATCGATTATATCATACCCACATGTAGTCCGTTTGAAAGTATAAATGCTGCTCTAAAATTCAAAGAAAGAAAAGATGTTGAGATTATTCCATTTATATTTGACTTATTTGCTGAAAACAATAATCTAAATAGATGTACATTTAATAAACGATTGAAAAAGAAAGCTAATATGAGATTAGAAAGGAAAATGCTAGAACATTCTAAATGTATTTTTTATGTTTCAAATTGGACAGACTATTTAAATGAAAATTTTTCAGAATTTCTAACTAAGTCTATAGAAGTAGAACATCCACTTTTGATAAAAAAAAATGAGTGCATAAATAAATCTTATGATGAAAATATTCATATAGTTTATACAGGTATTTTAGATGAAAAAATAAGAAATCCAGAATTCGCTTTAGAATTACTTATACAAATGTCTAAAGATATTGTGGGTGATTTTTATTCGTTTGGATCAGGAAATATATTTGTAGAAAAACAGTCAAATAAATTTCCGGAGAAGGTTATTTCTCATGGTAAAGTTACTAGTGTGGAAGCTTCAAAAGCTAGATTGATGGGAAATATTCTTTTATCCATAGGTAATAAGAATGTGACACAAATTCCTAGTAAAACATTTGAATATATATCAACTGGAAAAGCAATCTTGCATATTGCAGAAAATTCTTCGGATCCAACAATAAAATTACTAGATAAATATCCAGCAAAAATGATAGTTATAAAAAATGAATTTTACGATATAGGGGAAATCGAAAAATTTATTAGAAAAAACCAGTTTACAGATATTCCATTCGATTCGATATTAAAAATGTATTACTTTGCTTATCCACCATATATTTGTGAAAAAATGAAATCTCAATTAACCGTTTAAATAAGGTAAGATAGCACAAAATAAGAGTCATGACTAGAGATCATATGGAGCCTTATCATTTAATGGGGGGAGAGATTTGATGTTACTAGTGAGCAAAAGTTGTTTTTAATACATAAATTGGTAGGAATGCTACATGTCAACCCATGTTTAAAGAAATTAAGGTAAATAAGTAAAGTTAATAATTAATTATTTACCTTTGTAATTTAGAAAGAATGGAGAAATATATGAGAGAAATAGAATTAGAGGAATTAAAAAAAATACAATTAGAAATCATGCAAGTTGTACATGATTTTTGTGTGGATAACAAAATAGATTATTCTTTAACTTATGGTACTTTGATCGGAGTCATTAGACACAAAGGATATATCCCTTGGGATGATGATATAGACATATGTATGACACGACCAGAATACAACAAATTTATCAAAATGTTTAATAATAAAAATGAAAGATATAAAGTTTATTCTTTTGAATTAAATAATAATTATCCTTTTCCATTTGCAAAAATTATTGATACACATACAGTGTTGATAGAAAAAAGTGATATTAAATTCAAAATGGGTATAAATATTGATTTATTTCCTATCGATGCTGTAGATGCTAAACAAATTGTTTTAAAAAGACAAATACGATTAAAAAAAATATACAATGTAAAAGTTGTAAAATTGGTAAAAAGTAGAAAATTGCACAAAAACTTTATACTATTTGTTGGAAAACTATTGTTTATTTTTATTCCACTTAAATTAATAGTGAAACTTATGTGTAATAATGCAAGTCATTATAATTATGATAGTTCAAATTATGTATCATGTGTTGCTTTTGGTTCAAAAAATAATCAACCTATAAAGAAAGAAATATTTAGTAAATATTTATTATTACCTTTTGAAAATAAAGAATTCTTTGTAATGGAAGGGTATGATCAATATTTAAAAAGCATATATGGCGATTATTTGGAACTACCTCCAAAAAATGAGCAGATTACACATCATGCTTTTAAAGCATTTTATATTGATTAAAAACACCTTTAATAAAATACAAATTTGAATGGTAGTGAAGATAAAAAATTATTTATTTCTTTGGATGATGATATAGATATTTTAATGTTAAGAAATGAATATGATAAAGTTTGCAAAATAATGAAAAAATTAACTCTAATAAGTTTTTTTTATGTGTGGAACGATAAAGATTATGGTCTATTATTTGGAAGGAAACAAAGGTTTTACTGAGACTCTTTGCTCTTATTTGAAAGAAGCTAAAAACCAGTGCCCAATCATAATCTCGTCTTCTATTCAAGCAGCTAGTGATAATGATTATGGAAAAAGTAAAAAAGAAGGCGAAGATTTTCTTCTTGCTTTTGGTAAAGAAAATGGGAATCCTATTTATATTTACTGATTTGTTAATCTGTTCGGTAAATTGTGCAGACCAAATTATAACAGTGTAGTTGCGACATGTTGTTATAATATTGCTCATGGTTTGGATATACAAATTAATGATCCTGATGTTGTATAGGTGATGTTGTAGAAAAAATCATTTTTTGCATTTGTAGCAATCCTTATATCTTTGATGGTATTCATTGTGGAGTGGAAAAGGTCTATAATTGTTCACTAGGTGATTTAGCAGAAACGATAAAGAGGTTTAAAGACTCAAGAATGACTTTACAAATCATTGATCAAGAAGATGGATTAACAAAGAAACTATATGCAACATATTTAAGTTATCTATCTGAAAATGAATATAGATGATAGAGGTAGCTTCACAGAGTTCTTGAAAACGAAAGAATATAGTCAAGTTAGTGTCAATATTTCTAAACAGGGTATTACAAAAGGGAATTATTGGCATCATACAAAAAATGAAAAATTCTTAGTTGTTAGTGGAATTGGACTAATACAGTTTAGAAAAATCGGTGATGATAAAATCATTGAATATAAAGTAAGTAGAGATAGGTTAGAAGTTGTAGATATTCCAACTGGCTATACTCATAACATCATTAATTTAGGAAAAACAGATATGGTAACGATCATTTGGGCAAATGAAATGTTTGATCCAAATAAACCTGATACATATTTTGAAAAAGGTGGTTGAAAGCAATGAGTAAATTAAAACTGATGACAATCATAGGAACAAGACCTGATATCATTCATTTATCTGAAGTAATAAAAAAATGTGATAAGTAATTTGATCAGATTTTAGTGCATACAGGACAGATCTAAATAGCATTTAATTAATGTTCAATATAAAAAAATTTACATTCAAATTAAAAAAAGGTAGTTTTCTTCTGGTGAAGTATGGTATCAAATCATTAATAAATATAAGGTCAAGTATCACATTTTACTATTGCTAATTTAATCGTTTATTTGCATTTTGATATTTACTAATTTCATCAATCTTGGCTAAAATAGAGGTATTAAAAATTCTTTTCTTTGTTTATCTAATTCTACAAATTGGTGAACGTTTTCTTAAAGAACAGATATCGCTATATACTCTTAGAATATTGAAATAGGTAAGTGTATGTTTGGTATTGAATAACGCATTTAATTTAAGAAAATCAATATTGATACATCTTTGAAGGAGATTCTTCTTATAATATATTTTAATAATTAATTGAGTAAGATAATGAATTAATTTTTTTGCTTCATATGATTTCTTTACTTGAATAGAAGTGATAAGACAATCGTCTTTATTAATACTATACAATATACTATATCTTCTCATTATCACTTTTAACTGTTTCTAAATGAGTTCTTTTAGACTCTAGTTGTAACAGGATTGATAAAGGCACTTTATAAATGTAGGTTGATAAATATCTTTTATTTACAAAGTTATAGTGTCCTCTATCTTCTATGACAAGTAGAAGATTATTTCATTGTGTTTATATTTAGCAATATCAAAGAAAAAATTTCATGATTAAAAAATTTTTTTATAATTTGTGATTGGATATTCATTTACTTTAAAGGCATTAAAAACTTGGTATGTTAATAATTTAAATATAAATGTAACTATTAAGGTAGTAAGTCCTTTTCAGAAAAGTCAATGTAATAAGGAGCTAACTAATCCATTATTACAATTCTAGATTTTTATCACGGTTTGAGGTGATATTAAGTTTCTCAGACAGAAAGGAAAATTGGTATATTGAATTATTACTCATTATGAATAACTTTAATATACTTGGTACGATAAAATGAATATAGCAGTACTAGGCAGTGGTAATATCGGAACATTAATAAGTGCACAATTATCTTTAAATGATAAAGTTAATTTATATTCTAGAAAACCAGAAAAATTCAACTCATTAATAACTGTATTTGATGAGGATACAAATACTGAATATCAATCAAAGATTAACATGGTAAGTGATAATTTAGAAAAAGTATTGAAAAATTGTGAGTTAGTTATCATTACAGTACCTGCTTTTGCAATTAAAGATTTAATTGTTAAAGTGTTTAAAATAATTGATATAGAAACAAAAGTTTTATTTTATCCAGGGACAGGAGGTGTAGAATTTTATTGTAAAGATTTTATAAAAAAAGGTGGAAAAATATATGGAACTCAAAGAGTTTGCTCTGTCGCACGTTTAAAAGAATATGGTAAATCGGTTATTACTTCTGGCAAAAGGAATCACATGTTTGTGGGAAGCATTCCAAGCAATTGTGCAGGTGAATTTAAAAAATTTATTGAGAATAAATTTGATATTGATACAACTGTTTTACCCAATTATCTATCTGTTACCTTAACTCCAAGTAATCCGATTTTGCATACATCAAGACTTTATTCTATATTTGAAGATTATAATAAAGAATGTGGATATAAATACATTCCATTATTTTATGAGGAATGGGATAACAAAAGTAGTAAAATTTTAATAGATGCAGATAATGAAGTTCAAAGATTATGTAGGAAAATAAATTTAGATCTCAATAATGTAAAATCATTATTAGAGCATTATGAATCTAAAAATAAAGAAGAATTAACTAAAAAAATTATTAGCATTAAAAGCTTGAAAGGTATTCCTACGCCAAGTATATTTAAAAATGAACAATTACATCCAGATTTAGATTCGAGATATTTTACTGCAGATTTCCCATATGGATTAATGGTTATAAAAGCTATTTGTTTAATTTATAAGATGGAAACGCCTATGATTGATAAGATGCTTTTTTGGTATCAAAAATTAGTTAAGAAAGAATATTTAGTAGATTGTGATCATTTAGGAATAGATTCAAAAGAAATTAGTATACCTCAAGACTATGATTTAAAAACTCCTCTTGATATAGAGACATTTTATAATAAAGAGTATTAGAAAATTATGAAAGATATTATAAAAATTATTTTAGGGAATATAATTCTTACATTTGCATATGCGTTAATTACAGTTCCTAATCATATTATTAATGGTGGAGTTACTAGCTTTTCACTTATCATATCGCAATTAATTAATACGGATGTGACTGTAATTGCTAATATTTTTACAATTATATTATTATTACTGTCATTTATCTTTTTGGGAAAAGAATTCGTTTTAAAATCATTATTATCCAGTGTATGCTATATGTTTTTTTTGAGCTTTTTTCATGTATTACCAATTTCTTTTATAATGAATCCCATAATATGTGTTTCAATAGCAGGTATCATGGTAGGATTAGGTTATTTTTTGTGTATTTCAGCAAATGCGTCAACTGTAGGGTTTGACGTGATTGCTTTGATATTAAACAAGAAAAACAGAAAATTTAATGTTGCATTAACAATTCGTTATATAGGTATTGCAATTTTAATGTTTGGGATCATTTCGTTTGGTATTAGTTCTGTTATCTATGGAATATTATTCACTGTAATAGAAACAAGTACACTAAATATATGTACAAAATTAAGAGAAAGCAAGTTTGGATTAAAAGAAGAGGAGATTGTACGATGAATTTAACACCATTAGAGTTTGAAATATTAGTTAAAATAGAAAGAAATCGTGATATGAAATTCTCTCAAAGAGAATTGGCGAAAGATTTATTAGTTTCTACAGGAATGATTAATAAAACGATTAAAGATCTGTTAGTTAAAGAACTTATTATAAGTGAAGAAACAAGTAAGTACGAATTAACGTTAAAAGGATATGAATGGTTAGAGCCATATCGAGTAAAAAAAGCTATTTTTATGGCAGCAGGATTTGGAAGCAGAATGGTGCCAGTAACTTTAAATACTCCAAAACCATTAATACAAGTACATGGGAAAAGAATTATTGAAACATTATTAGATGCAGTATTAGATGCTGGTATACAGGATATTACAATTGTTAGAGGGTATTTAGGTGAACAATTTGATGTATTATTGAATAAATATCCAATGATCAAATTTGTAGAAAATCCTATTTATAATGAAGCAAATAATATTTCTAGCGCATATGTTGTGAAAAACATGTTAGAAAATTCATATGTATTAGAATCAGATTTGGTTCTTTATAATAAAGATATTATACGAAAGTATGAATATACATCAAATTATACAGGAATGAAAGTAGACATTACAGATGATTGGTGTTTTGAAACAAAGAATGGAATCATTACAAAAGTAAAAGTTGGTGGTAAAGATGTTCATCATATGTTTGGAATTTCATATTGGAATAAGGAAGATGCACGAAAAATGAGTGTAGATATATCTGAAGTATTTCATAGTCCAGGAGGAAAAGAAAAGTATTGGGATGAAGTATCTTTGAAGGAATGTATTGATCATTATCAAATCATGGTAAGGCCAGTACAAAAAGGTGATGTTGTTGAAATTGATACATTTAATGAATTGAAACAAATTGATCCTATATATAATGTTTAAATGGGTATAAAGATGAAATTAAATAAAAAAGAAATTATATTTACAAGCGTGGTTGGTCTAGTCACCTTGATTACTTTATATCTTTTATTAAGATTAAATGTGTTGCCAATGAAATATTGTATTCCACTAATCATCTTATTGATTGTGATATGTGGTGTTCTTATTTATACACAGATTAAAAATAAAAGTACAAAGATAGGAAAAGTATTGATTGTTTTAGTATCTATTCTATTGTTGTTTGGTGATTATGCCATGTACAAAGGTAATGGTACTTTACGTAAGATATCAAATCAAAAAGAAGGATATGCAATCGTATCTGTTATTGTGAAAAGTGATAATGAGGCAGAAGATTTAAAAGGATTAAAAGGACAAAGATTAGGGTATTCAGATACTGGAGAAACAACGTATGTATATCGAGCATTAAGTGATGTAAAGAAAGAAATATCAGATGATGTATCATTGATTTCTTATAAATCTATGAATACTTTTAGTGAAGACTTTTATGATAATAAAGTAGATGCTTTATTATTAGATGAAAGTACACGTGCTACGATTGAAGATGAACATCCTGACTTTAGTAGAAAGACGAAGGTAATCGCACAATTTGAATATAAGATAGAGGAAGAGGATCTAAGTAAGAATGTCAAGGTCACAAATGTTCCATTTAATGTGTATATCACAGGGATTGATACATATGGTGAAATCAGTACAACAGGTCGTAGTGATGTGAACATGATTGCGACCATCAATCCTAAAACTAAACAGATATTACTAACGAGTATTCCTCGTGATTATTATATTGAACAGACTTGTCAGGGTAACCAAAAAGATAAGTTAACCCATACAGGATTCTTTGGTGTTGGCTGTACATTAACTTCTGTTGAAAACTTCTTTGGTATAGAATTAAATTACTATGCAAGAGTGAATTTCTCAAGTTTAGAAAAGATTGTGAATGCATTAGGTGGAGTTACCATAAGTAACCCTCATGATTTTAGTGCTGGAGGTTTTCATTTTGAAGAAGGAGATATCCAACTAAATGGGGCACAGGCATTAGCATTCTCTCGTGAGCGATATTCCTTTGTGGATGGTGACTTTGAAAGAGGTCGTGATCAAATGAGGGTATTAACAGCAATCATCAATAAGATCACATCACCTGCCATCATTACAAATTATTCAAGTGTGTTAGATGCTATCGCAGATACTTTCCAAACAAATATGAATGAGGATGAAATAAAAGCAATCATCAATATGCAGTTAGATGATATGGCAGGCTGGAAAATTAAACAGATCAGTGTAAGTGGTACAGGTGGAAGTGATTGGACACCAGCCAATGGCTTCAATGCTTATGTGGCATATCCGGATATGGACAGTGTACATGAAGCAGTAGAGATGATGAGAAAAATAGAAAAAAATGAAATCATAGAATGAAAAAATATTAAGGAAGAAATAGATTGTTTTAAGCGAGATTATTTCTTCTTTGTATTTTTCAAATTGATTTATACTATAGAATCAATGATATATTTTAAACATTGTTTATAACAATGAGGAGGTTCGTTATATGAAGGCTGAAGAAACTGATTTAATGACAAAAAATTTCGAATCAATATCAAATTGTTTTGATATTTCTACAATTACAGAAATATCTGAGTTTCTAAATAGTAAAAACAATGAAGTATTAAATTATTCTAGGTTATCCATTTTACCATCTTTTGTAAAAGATGTGGGAGAGCTAATTATGGATAGCAAAAGATTAAAAGTAGATGAAAAAAAAGCAGAATTAGATGCTGATGTGATAGTACAATATATTCAATCTAAGGAGAAATGTTATGTAAAGACAATTGAAGCTGGTGTGGAAACAAAATTAGAAGCAATCGATCGTGAATATGATTATCTAGAGAAAGAACTGCTATTAAACTATGATCTTAAGTTGAAAGAATTGCAAGAAACTTTTACTCGAAAAGATAAAAAGTTTGCTGAGAATTGTAGGAAATATGATCAATTAATGAAAGAGTTTAAAGAGCGAGAACAATATTTTTTACAAGAAATTGAAACAAGTTTAAAAAAGATTATGCAAAAAACAAATAATGAACCTTTATTTGGAAAATATAAAACTGAATATTTATTCTTATTACACTTGAGAGAGAAAATCTCTCAGGATTATTCTAATAAATATATTAAGCTATATGAAATCTATATGAAGGACTAAAATTATGTGGGCAAAAGAAATATGGAATACAATAAAATTCAAAATTTTACAAATGTTAGATTATTTAAGTAATACTTTTGATATAAAAAAAGAATATATAGTAATTACTTTTGTGCTTATTGTTATCTTTTTAGTTCTAATGATTATACTTAAGGTATACAGGAAATATAAAATTAAGAAAGTAATTAGAAAATGTAAAAGTAAACAAGATCTAAAAATTAAAAGATATGATTCTGAAATTACGAAAATCAATAAACAACTTAACTATAGTAAAGATATAATAAGAAAAGCTGAAATAAAAGGATATATTACTGTAAATAATGCGTGGAGAAAAAGATTTAATGAATTAAATGAATTAGCTAACACATTGCAAGCAAATTTAGAATATGAAATTAAAAAGCATTTAGAAAAAAGTAAATTTCATCGATATACAAGTTTACATTTTAGATGTATGTTGCTAGGAAACCAAGCATACGATGATTATAAAGTTTCAAAAAAGCAACAAAAAGATCTTTTAAAAGCTATTAATCAATTGGAAAAGAAAAATAAAAAAGTGAAAAATAAAGAGTTACAAGAATATAAAAAATTAGCAAAATTATTAGGAGAAGCATCGCAAAAGTTATATGAGGAAATGGTAGAGTTGCAAACTAATACTGCTAAACTAAGGGATAAAATAAGAGATGAATGTGGAAAAAGAGGAAGAGAATGGTATGAGAAAAATATAAATCATAGAAAATAAAACAATTAATAATCGTTTAACTGATAGAAATGGGAATTATCATAAAATTAAAAAAAGAGGAGGATAATTTTATGTCAAGGATAGGAATTGACTTTGGGACAACAAATTCGTATTGTGCATTCTATAGTAATGAAGGGGATGGTAAATTAATAAATATCATGAAAAACAATCAGCCTGAACCATCTTTATTTTTTTATAAGTCAAATACTGGAGAAATTTATGGGAGTAGATGTAAAGATTATATTGATGTTTTTCCCAATAATTTCATAAAATCAATAAAGGTAGTTTTAGATAATGAAGAAGAAAATGTAGTAATAGATGGAATATCATTTGAAAAAATGTATATTGTACAAAAATACATTGAGCATTTAATAAATGATATAGTAAATATAAAACTTGAGAGTATTTATGAAGATGCAGTAGATGAAGTTGTTTTATCTTTTCCAGTAGGGTTTTCTGAAAAATATAAAAGTAAAATTAAAAAGGCAGTAGAAAATATAAGCATAAAAGGAACAGATAAATTTATAAAAGTAATTGCAATGATTGAGGAACCTGTAGCGGCTGCAATTCATTATTTTTATATTATGAAGGAAAAAAATATAGAGACAAATGATAATGTTCTTGTATATGATTTAGGTGGGGGAACTTTTGATGCAGCTATTGTACATAAAGATATTTTAGGGGACTTAACTGTTATTGATCATCAGGGAATTAAAAATTTAGGTGGAGATCAATGGGATGAATTATTAGGAAATCACATTATAAAACGCTTAGAATATGAAAACTTAAGTGACGATGGATTGAATGAATTAAAAAAAATAAAGCAAAAAGAAAGAGATTATATAAAATTTTTGCATAAAGTTGAAGAATTAAAAATGCGATTAAGTGAAGCTGATGAATCAATATTTGTATTAAATTGTGGCTATAGTATTATCATTAGAAGAACTGATTTTGAAGAAGAAACAAAGCAATTAATAGAAAAAACGTTAACAGTATGTGAAACATTAATCAATGATAATAGCGATTATCCAATATCTCAAATTATATTATGTGGTGGAAGTACATATATGCCTATGATAAAGGAGAATCTTTCAAGAGTCTTTCCTACAATGAGTATAAATCTACATTATCCTGAATCGGCAATAGCATTTGGAGATATATTGTATAAAGAAAACGATAGTGTATCAACAATATTAAAAACAAATCATAGCTATGGTACAAGATGTTTTATAGGAAATTCAGAAATTGAAAAGATTAGTAATGTTATATACTATAATGAATATTTACCTGTTGTGAAATCAAAAAATTTTTGTACACATACTGCTACTGATTCAGTAATTTATACAGTTTATGAAGGAAATATTAAAGAAGGTGAGGAAGATTATAGTGAAATCAGAAGCCAAAAGTTATTAAAACAGTTCAGATTTGTATTTAATTATATTGTTCCAAAAGAGACTTATATGGATGTGATTTATACTTTAGATGAAATGGGGATTTTGACTTTATCTGTTCATAGTGATAATCATCCAGACCAGAATTTTAGTGTAAAGGTATTTGAAGATGGTATATAATAATGATTAAATGTATAAAGAAATTCATTAGACTAATAAAAAGGATGATTATAAAAGTGAACAAAATGAAAAACGAGTATATCGAGGAATCAAAAGAGAAAATAGTAGAACAAAAAAAATCTGAACAAGAACAAGTGGTTCTGGAACTGGATAATAATGAGAATAATGAAGAAAATTGTAATCTAGAATTAAGAATTAATGAAACAGATAATAAACTAGAAATAAATAAAGAGAAGTTATCAACAAATTGTGATAATGAAAATAAAAATGATAATGGACAAGGGAAAAATAAAATAGAATATATTGATGAATATACAAATATGATTAAATCTTTAATTTCTTTTCAAAATAAAGTTTATTGTATCAATAAAGAAAAAGAATATATTAATTCTAGTTTGGATCTCATTAAAAATTTAGCTAATTGTGAAAAAATAGATGAGAATATTTTTAAAATTTGTATAAAATCAGTTGTCCAAGATATTATTAAAATTGATAATTCTTATAAGGAATTGCAACTGCAAGGATTATTAGAATTACTAGATTCTATTGATCTTATAACTAAAAATATTGAAGAAGGTATTTTAGAAATAGATCAAATATGCGATAGATTAAATGGGCATAAAATATTATTAAAACAAAAAATTGAAAATTTTAGTATAGTTGAAGAAAATCCGAAAATTGGTGATTCTTTTAATCCAGAAATTATGGAAGTTGATATTGGGGTAAATTATGATTTCGAAAATAAGATTTATAAAGTGATTGAAGTAATAAGTCCATGTTTTAGATATAAAGACATTCTCCTAAGAAAATCATTTGTTAAGATAAAGGAATCAAATCATGGGTATAAGCATAGTAAATGATTGTTTGATAATTTCAGATGATATAGTTTTTTTGAAAGATGGAAATTTTAAAAATCAAAGTTTTAAAAAAGTTATATTATCGTCTAATATAAAAGTAATCAGTAAAGAATGTTTTAAAAATTGTGATAAATTAGAAGAAATCATACTACCTATAGGTGTAAAGCGAATAGAAGAGTCGGCATTTGAAAACTGTTCTTCTTTACGAAAAATTATAATATTAGGTGATTTAGAATATATAGGAGATTACGCTTTTGTAGAAACTAAAATTGAGAATATCACATTTCCTGAATCGTTAAAATATATAGGAGATTATGCTTTTTTTTGTTGTTTGATTAATGAAGTTTATCTTCCAGATAGTGTAGAATTTATTGGAGAGTCTGCATTCAAAGATTGTGGACAAATAGGAAACAAAATAGTTTTAAAATTTTATGAAAAAAAGTATTTTATCGAATATTGTAAAAACAATTTGATAAAATATGAGATTTTAACTGATAGAATTTTTGATTATCATATCGACGAAGATGGCGCTTTAACATTTAATTCTGATATTGTTTATATTGAAAAGGAAACATTTAAAAATAATCAAATAATTACCTCGATAAATTTTGATAAAGATATAATTGTAATAAATGAATCTGCTTTTGAAAATTGCAAAAACCTTAAAAGTATATCATTAAGTGGAATTATCACAATAGATAGTCGTGCTTTTTGTAATTGCTCTGACTTAATTTCATGCAACTTTCGTGGAGACGTGATTAGCATAGGTGATGAATCTTTTTTTAATGATTCATTGATTGATGTGAATTTTAAAAACAGTATAAAAAAAATAGGTGAAAGAGCATTTGCAGGAAACCCATTAGTCTTTTTAAAATTACCAGATGATATTGAATTTATAGGTCAAGATGCTTTTTTTGCCTGTCAAAATAAAGATAATCACATATTAATTGAATCTAATTCAAAGATAGTTGAGAATTATTGTAATCAAAATAATATATTGCATAGTAAAGGTAGAACAATAAAATTATTAAATCCTTTAATCAAAATGAAAAGATATATTAAGGAAGTCACTTTTTATACTGAGGTAAAAAAAGTATATGGTTCTGGTTATAAAAGGAAAGTCTTATTAGAAGATATTAATTTGTCTTTTTCTTCTGGAGATATGGTATTTATCATGGGGTGTTCTGGATCTGGTAAATCAACACTATTAAAAAGTATATTTGGAATAACGAAACAGTCTAAAGTTTATTCAGAATTAAAGATAAAAAATGGGAAAAATGAAAAAGTATATCATTTGAAAAAAGGAAAAAGCAATTTTATGAAATTTCTTACATATGGTCCACAATTTTCTCTATCAAATCCTAATTTAAAAGTAAAACAAGAAATTAAAAAAAAGCTGGAGTTAAGAAATATTTATATAAAAAAAGAAGTATATACAAAGACCATAACTAAATATAATCTTGAAAATCTTTTAGATAAAAAAATTTCAAATTTAAGTGGAGGTGAAAAAAAACGATTAATGATGGCTGTTGCTGATTTGTGTAATTGTTACATATATGCAATGGATGAACCAGATTCAGGATTAGACGAGCCATTTGCAAGTCAACTATTTTTACAATTATGGGAAAAATCTTGTGAAGGATGTATTGTAGCGGTAGTTAGTCATCATCCAAAGGATTTTGTGAAAAATGATAAAGTAATTAAATTTGAAGAGGTTTTTAATAAATTACTTGTATTAGCTGTAGATGAAAAAGATATAGGCAGAGTTGCATATTTTGGAGAAACCAAAGATGCAAGAGATTTTTTTAAATTAAAAGAAAATGATAAATACAGTGATATCATCAAAATTTTAGAAAACCAAGAACAATCTAATTATTATATAAAGCGATGGCAGCAAGTGATGAAAAAAACTAAATAAATTTGGGAGAGGTTATAATGATTAAGCAAACAAAAACGCTTTTAAGTACTAGATTTCATGAAATGATTAATGTTAAACAATATAAATTTGTAGTGTTAGCATTTTTAATGATTTCTTTAATGTCATTTGTATTAAAAGAAGATATTTTTAAAACATATTCAGCAACAAGATCAGGTATATTTACTCTAGTCTGCGCAAGTATATGGTTAGGAATATTTAATTCAATACAAACAATTTGTTCTTGTAGGCAAAGAATAATTGATGATTTTTTAAATGAAATGCGTGTTGGATCTTTTGTTTTATCAGAGTTGATTTTTCAAATATTTATATGCTTTATACAAACTTTAATAGTTATGATTGTTTTCACTTTTACTTTTTCTTATAACAAAGAGGGTATTATAACAAAATCTATTATTGAGTATTTTATCATGATTTTTTTGATTATTTATTCGTCTGATATATTAGGATTGATATTATCATCTTTTGTTAAAAGTAGTGTTACTGCAATGGAATTAATGCCTTTTGTTTTAGTAATTCAAATGATTTTGCCAGGAACATTATTTGAACTAAAAGGAATTTTAGAAAAGTTTTCTTTTTTCACTATAAGTAAATGGGGAATGGATGCATTAGGAAGTATAGCAAATTTAGAGAAACTTGCTTCCAATGAAACGATTAACATAAAATATAATACAACAGAATGTTTTATTCATACACAAGAACATTTTGTTGAAATAGTTTGTGTATTCTTATTATTTATAACAATATCTGTTTTCATGACTTATATAGGAGTTTGGAAAATAAAAAAGAATGGTTTATAAAAATTTCTTAAATTCAAAGTATATTTATGATTAAAATAGAAAGGAACAGGTGATCATGGAATATTTTTATGCATTTATAGATAATCAAAAGAATAAAGATTTTCAATTAAACATGTTGGAAGAACAGTTAAACATGAAGAAACAACAGGTCTATATTGATGAAGATGAAAAAGGAAATGTATGGAATCAATTGATGGAAACATTGAACGAGTTTGATAAGTTATATGTTCCATCTTTTTATATGTTTTCACCAGACGAGGAGAAGTTAAAAGTACGTTTGGAGCGATTAAAAGAAATACGTGCAAAACTGTATCTGATTGAAGAAAACCAGGATATCGACATTGATGTGCTATTGGATATGTTAGATTACGTGGAAAGCATCAAAAAAGAGCGTTTAGCCGTTAAACAGCGAGAGGGAATAGAGAAAGCTTTGAAAAAGAAAGAGCTTGGAGAAGGCGCTTATGGGCGTCCTAGACTAGATCTTCCAGAAGATTTTGAAGAGAATATAAAAGCTATCATGCGAAAAGAAATGAGCCATGAAGTATATCGAGAAAAGATAGGAATGAAACGATCTACATATTATAAATATGTGAAGTTATTTAAGGATCGTTGGAAACAAGAACAAGGGGGATAATTGATTGAAAGGGATATAATGCTATGGATATAAATGATTTAAAACTAGCTGAATTAGAGCAATGTAGGGAAGATGAGAGAAGTGGTCAATCACAAATGATTGAAGTTATATCTGCAGCTGGAACTATATTGAGTGTGATTTTAGGTATTAGTATATTTCGCAACCAGAGTTTTCTCAATTTGAACAGTTAATTCTTTTAATAGGTAGTATAGCAATTTTTTGTACAGCTTTTGGATATATCACATCCTTGGGAGTTATGGCTGTTTTAAGATTTCATTATATGAGAAAATTAGAAGATGAATTAACTAAAGATGATAAGAACTTTGTGATGTGGATGAGTTTTAGTTCACCAGTTACAACAAGGAATATAAAGCATTTAAAAAACAGATATTCTATTATTAATTATTTTAACTATTCAGTGGCTACTTTTTGTGCCATTTTCTTTAGCTTAACTATGATTGCGGTACAATATTTAAATTTAATAAATATGGATGGAAAATCGAATACCCTTTTTACATATATAGGAACTTTTTTATTTTGTTCAACTGTTGTTTATATGGCTTTAGCATTTGTGATATACATATTTTCATCCACAAAAGCAAAAAAAATGTCTGAAATTTCTTTAAAGAAAGCACTAATTAATAAACAAAATAGATTATCTGAAAAAGATAAAGAAAAGAATAAGATAAATTTAAGAAGTATTAGCTATTTTGTATATCCTAAAGTAAAAGATTTACAAAAAGGTATTTTAATAATTTTAGGAAGTTTCTGTGCAATTCTTATTAAAAATCAAAGCTTTTTATTAAATATTTCTGATATCTTTAGAATATTCTTCATATGGTTTATAACAGATTTCTTAATTTATCAAGCAAGATTTCAATGGAATGATATACGAGGATTACAAAACGATAAAGAAGAAGATAAAAATGATCGATTGCACGGACTTTTCAAAAATGATGTGAAAGGTATTTTTCTTTCTATAGTGATTTTTGATAAGTAGGGTTTTATTAGCGTTTATTTTAATTGAATTTTATGGTAATGATATGAAATTCATATTGCTTGTAGGAATAAGTTTTATTTTTGTTTTATCAATATTATATGAAATATCAAAAACAATAAATAATGCTGCAATGGTATTTATATTTGTAAGCTTAGGCTATCCTTTACGTTTTTTTATTGGTCTATATGCTTTTGCTCCAGAATTATTAAGTAGTAATTTATCTTTAAATTTATATCTCTTTTTATTATTTATTGCCATAGCATTATATGGTGAGTTTTCTGCAATAATTCCTTGGACATTAGAATCAATAGAATTAATGAAAAAGCAAAAAATGATAAAAAAAGATCATTATAATTGTTTATTCAATGTAGTGAAGGACAGATTTGAAAATTATTATCATCATAAAAGCTGTAAACTAATTGGGGATATTTTAGAAGAAAAGGGTACGATTAATGATCCATGGAACTTATGTTTATTAGGAGCTTTGGTATTCTTGTTTTTTTGCATTTTTATTATTGATATACCAATTGAATTCAAAATAATTGAGGTTGTATTGATGATAGGGTTAATAAGTCTTTGTTATTTATTTGATCTACCAAAATTCATTTTAGAAGTATTAGTGGTACTATTAGTTATTAAAGTTTTTGATTCATATACTTTTGATGATAAATTATATTTTATTACAAGTGCCTGCCAAACATTTTTTGTAGCGACTTATTTAATGCTAAGGTATTTTTTCAATCCTGATTTTAATTTTATGGTTGTAGTTATACAAACTTTTAAAACTATATTCTTATTAATAAAAAATTTTGTTTTAAAACTATTTTGTGTTTTTGTAGGAGAAGAAGCATTTGAATATATAAAATCACACAAAAAAGCAAGAAATGATGAGTTCAGATAAAATTTTCATAATGCATATAGGGATGGAGGGATTACTTCATCCCTAAATTTTTATTAACTAATAGGCATATAAATATTAAAGGGAAAAATTGATTCACATTTTTTAATATGATGATAAACTTTATGAAAACTTATAGTTTTTACTTAAAATCAATAAAAACTATTGTACTTAAATAAACTTTTCTATATAATTAAGAAAAAGGAGGATGCATCTATGATCATTAGAAAAGAATATTTAAATACTTTAAGGAAATATCGTGATATACAGCTAGTTAAAATTTTAGTAGGAATTAGACGTTGTGGAAAATCAACAATTTTAGATATGTTAAAGAAGGATTTGATTGATAACGGTATCAAAGAAGATCATATTATTTGTATACGTTATACTTCAGAAGATTTTGACGAGGGAATGAATGATAAAGAAATGCATCATCATATCAAAATGCAAATTATTGACGATCAGCGTTATTATTTACTACTAGATGAAGTTCAGGAAATAAATGGATGGGAAAAAGCTGTCAATAGTTTATTAGAGAATGTAAATGTTGATATTTATGTGACTGGTTCTAATTCAAAATTGATGTCCAGTGAAATATCAACCTATTTGACAGGTAGATATATCTCGATTCCTGTGTTCACATTATCTTTTTCCGAATATATAGAATTCAAAAAAGACAGTAGTTTGACAAAGAAAGAACTTTTGAATGAATATATTCGTATGGGAGGATTTCCAATTGTAGCATTAGGAGATTTTGATGAACAATCATCCTATCAGATAGTGGAAGGTATATATAATTCAGTAATTACAAGTGATATTACAAAAAGACATAATATTACAAATTTTGATTTGTTTAATCGTGTTGTAAAATTCATTGTTGAAAATGTTGGTAAAACTTTTTCAGCAAATACGATTGTTAAGTTCTTAAAGAGTGAAAAAAGGGCGTTATCTGTTGAATCAGTATATAATTATTTAGAATGGCTGGAAAAAGCTTTTGTGATTTATCGTTGTCCTCGATATGATCTACAGGGAAAATCTGTTTTAAAAACGCAAGAAAAATTTTATCTTGCGGATGCTTCATTAAAATATTGTATCATGGGATTCAATCCTAAATCAGTAGCTGCAATGTTAGAAAATATTGTTTATTTTGAATTGCGGCGAAGAGGTTATCAGGTTTATATTGGAAAAAATGAAAAAAAGGAAATTGATTTTGTTGCAGTGAAACGTGATGAGCGGATCTATGTACAAATTTGTCGCAATCTGCCAGAAGAATCTGATAGAGAAATTGAAAATCTTTTGGAAATCAAAGATCATTATCCTAAATATGTAGTCACACTGGATGAACTTGCTGGTGGAAATATCAATGGAGTTAAGATTGTACATGTAGCTGATTTCTTGCTGTGTGATGCATACTGAAAAATTTAGTAAATCAGAACTTAAAAATATCGAATTTTTATTTTTTATAATTACACTATTAAGAGTAAAATACCGTTTCCGGGTACTAAAAATCAAAAAAAGTGAAAAAGAGTACCCGGAAACGGCAAATAAAAAAGAGTCGGACAAATGGAATTCCATCCTTACGACTCTTTTCCTTTATATGATTTAGAATAATTCTTTCTGATGAGAAGCAAACAGATATTCATCAATGCAGTTGATGATACGATCACGAATCAATGCTTCTGGATCATTTTCTAATGCACCTTCACGTACTTTTGTGTACTGGATAGGCATAAATTGTGATAATACGGCAAGTGAGATACCTTCTTCACGCAGGTTCGCAATTAGTTTATCTTTTGCGGCAGCAACAGCAGGTTTTGGCATGTAGTAACGGCTGCGATCAGAGAAACTAAATTTACGCTTGAACCATAATGCATTGTCATCGCCATGATAGTGCTTGTTCCAGTTCTTAGGTTCTGCAAGCATTGCTTCTTCTAAAGTATCGATAAAGTGAGAAGTTTCTTTACCAGTACCATGGAACATCATTTCTTCCATATAAGCAAGGGCAAATAAAGCTTCACGCATTGCATATGTCATAGCTGGTCCTACTTTCAAGATACCAACGCCATCTTCTACCAATTCTCTCAATTTATATTTTGTCTGATAGTCTGTAGAGTGACCTTCAAATACCAGGTTAGGGAATTCTTTGATGCTTGCCATTAGATCTTTTGCTCTTTCACGATCATATTCTGTACATCCAGCATCTTTTTCTTCCACACCAGGCTGTACAACAACACCAATAACATCCTTCCAAGTATCTTGTAAACCTTCTTTTGCGAAAGCTTCCTCAAATGTTTTTACAGTTGCTTTAAAATCTTCAACTTTTGTCACCTGCATACCTGCATTTTCTTCCTGTGCACCACCTGGAATTGGTACTTCACTACCAACGATATAAACAGGACGAACAGCATCTGGATTGGTTTTTAATAATTCCTGATAAGTATCTTCACAAACGCGGGCAAGACGGGCACCACGTGATGCAATGATTTCATCACTTAAACGAATGTTTGGATCATCGTCTGCGACTTTCATACTTGTGTCAATATGAATTTTTGTAAAGCCGGCA
>ENA-OWPJ01000800-OWPJ01000800.1-human-gut-metagenome-genome-assembly--contig:-NODE-800-length-20169-cov-5.44715_pt1 | contig 20169 bp, 15 predicted proteins | sample MGYA00248264_ERZ651846 | MGnify/ENA primary metagenome ERZ651846 (study PRJEB26924, sample SAMEA4378271) | human gut metagenome | biome: human gut; feature: human-associated habitat; material: faeces...
TATTCAGCGTAACTCCTATATCAGAATGTCCCATAATCTTCTGTAATGTCTTAGGGTTCATTCCCGACTTTGCCATATTAGAACAAAAGGTATGTCGGCAAACATGAGGCGTAATCTTCGGTATCTGTTCTCTGTAAATCTTATTGTATTTTTCGCAGATATGGTCAAAATACTTCTGCCAATGTAATGCAACCATCGGCATTCCATTCTTGTCCAGATATAAGAATCCAACATACTTCCCCACCATTGGTTCTTTCTTCGGTGCCTTGCGATTCTTTAAAATAGTTTGAAAGCACTCATACACATCCTGTGTCATCGGCAACACTCGCTTACCAGAGTTTGTTTTCGTCGGCTCAATGATATATTCCATATCAGAAAGTCGCTGCAATTGATGATTGATATCTATGGTTCTTTCTTTCATATCAATATCGTGAATCGTCAAACCACAGAATTCTGAAATTCTCATTCCAGTCTTAAATAAGATGTAAATACCTTCGTAATACTTTGAGAAATGCGGGTCGTCCTTTACAAACTTCAGAAACATTCTTTCCTGTTTTTTCGTAATCGCTTCTCTACGAATGGAATCATTAATAATAATCGTTGCCAGTTGAAATTCAAAAGGATTCTTTAACAACACATCATCGTCAACTGCCATCTGAAAAGCTGGTCGAAGTACGCCTCGAATAGTGTGTATTGAACTATACCCTCGGCCACTCTTCTGCATCTGAATCAGCCAGAGTTTTGCATCTGAAATACGGATATCACTTATCTTACGACTCCCGAACTCTTCTTTCTTCAGAACATTCACAACTGTTTTATATCCAGCCTGCGTGGATTTACGAACTCCGTTTTTCATACTGATATAACGTTCTACTAAATCCAGAACCGTATAACTGCTTTCGGAATATCTTCCGTACAGTAACTGTTTCTTTTGCAGATTTTCAATCTTTATTCGCAGCGCGACACAATCCTTTTTACCTACCGGAAGTTTGTCCTTTGCTTCCAGTTTCCAGCTGTAGATTGCTTTCTGCTTTCCGTTTTCGTAGTATGTGTAACGATATCTACCATCTTTGCATTGGCTCTCCCCTTCTCTTAAAAGTCGGTTCCTGTGATCTCTTCTTTATGTTTTCATAGAAATTTCCTCCTAAAAACGGAGAAGCCTCTGCCATAGCATACTGTTAATATACCATGAAAGAGGCTTGGTTTCTATGGAAAATCCATATATTTCAAAACATTTTTGACTTCTCCTTTATTACATCTGTTTTAATTCAGTTGCATATTTCAAGTGCAACTTATTGCCCTCTAACCAATCGTTTAAAATTTCTTTTTTGCAAATCCATCTACTCAAAATAGGTTGTCTTATATAATACTGCTGAATCAATTCTCTTGTTGGATTTACAATTCTTTCATAACGTAACGCAACATCTCCCTTATTATCGTACCATTTGAACGGGTTTTTAGGATCAGATATTAATTCTAATTCATTACGCAATATATTTGTCGGACACAACATCGGATTATTATAATACCATAATGCAGTGCCTACACATTCTCTTAATAAGGAAATTCCGCCTTTCGATATAGATTCATCATATAATTCAAAATAGAATTCTTCATCATATAACATCGAATAGTTAATAAAAGCTGGTAATATATGCTTATCTATAAACATCTCCGTTTTTGTCAAAACTTTACTTACCATGGTATATATTAAACCATCACGCTGATTGAACGGATACCATAAAACAGCTCCAATAACAACTTCGTCTGAATGAATTTCATGCATGCATATATGACCACATATTTTTTCAATCTCTTTATTGTTATGTTCGTTGTTACATTTTTTCAAAGAAGCTTCCACATCCCAACAAGCATTATACGAAATCTGTGGTATAGACGTCATTAAATATGCATCATCCATTTGTAGTAACCATTGTTTTTTTATATGCACGGGTATATAGTCCCATCGCCTTCCGCGCTCTTCTCCATAAAGAATTTGATGGCTTATGTTACGTTTACTAACAGCAAAACATATACTGTCTCCATCCCGATTATAACCTGGAAATTTACATTCAGAATCTTCTTTATATAACGGCATTTTTCGGTATAAATCTTCAACATCTTCAAAATTATTCAATAATTGCAAAAAGAACTTTGTACTACTATCTACTTCTCCTTTATGCAAATACGAAAGAATATTTTGATATCCAGCATCATTTGCAGATTCCGTAGCAAAAGAAAGATTTATCCCTTCTTTTCCTATACTTTTATAATGAAGATTAAGCACAGTATGCAATATATATTTAATCGAAAGCAGATTGCTATTTTCATATATTTTTTCTAACATCGGCACAATAATTTCAAATCCTTCTGTTTGTTCTCTCGCCCATCTTACACCACACAGCATGAGTGACTCTTTTGCATGTTCAGACAAGCTATCCCATGTTTTTAAAATAGTTAAAAATAACTCTTTAGATTTTTGACACATATTATATATTGCAGGTAACGCAATTTCCATTCGATGAATATTTCCAAAACTAAGATTTTCAAGAAGAATCGTAAATAGTGCTTCTTGAAGATTATCTGGTATCATATTAAACTCATTAATTGCATTATTTTCACATTGCAACTTGATGTGTCCATTTCCACTAACCCATGCATACTCAGATGCAACTTCTTTACAAAACATATCTTGTAAATCAAATTTGTCATAATTCCTTTTTAAAATAAAGAACATGTTTGATGTCGATGCATAATAATGGTCTTCATTAAGATACAACACAATACTCTCAGCTAATCTCCATGACGCATTCTCCCCTAAGATTGCTAACAACCGTTCCAATACTTCAGTACATCCATAATGCTCCCAAGTATATTGAAACATCTTACTAATTACCGACTCCAAAATAGTGTCTGCTGTTTCGACAGTAAGTAATCCTTCTTCATCCAAACGCGCCAGAGCTCTATTTATCTTCTTCCAGACATGAGAATCATTCTTCTGATATAAGATACATTCTAACAACTCTGATGCCGGAAGCAAATCAATCATTTCAATAGATTCTTCAATTTCTTTTTTCCACCGCCTATCAAATTCACTCTCTTTGGTCGTATAATTAGCAACTACGCCTCTATGCAGGCAGATATCAACGTATGACGGCGTATATCGATAACAATCTTCTTCGAACGAATCATACCCTATTTCTTTTGCCTTTTTGATACACTTAAAATATATGCTTTCTATTCCAATTCTATCATCTTGACGATACCAAGATTGTATTCCACATGAATATAGCCAAACATCCAGCAATTCGCCTGCACTCTTTACTGTTGATATTATATCAAAAATTTGAGTATATAAAGTATGTAATGAATATGTAATATCCGAATCATAATGGTGCCATTTCCAATAATCCGCAACACCACTTTTAATTGCTGCTCTGCTTATTATATTTTCAATTTCACCGGCAACTCTATTTCCCGATGCAATATCTGCAACATTAGACAACGCGTATAATTTTACTCCTTCTGTTTCCCATAACTGCGGTTTCTCTTTTAATAATTTTTCCAGTACAGTTTTGGGACCATCAAGAGCATATTCTTTATGTCCTGTATAACCAACCACATTCCATTTCATCTTATCTCGTATATCCCTGCACAATTCAGGAAAAACATCAACAGCAAAATCATAAAAATGAAAGAACATATCCTTATATTGATCGTGTGTAACCAGTCTGCTTCCATCTTGTCCATACAATTCCGAGAAATATTCCTTTATTATTTCAAAATATCCTGTTTTCTTCAAATACCTAAGATAAATTGTTTTACAATACTGACCTAAATTCGAGTAATTAAACAAAGCTTCTTTAATCATATCTGCATATACTTTTTCGCCCAAAGATATAGATATACATTTCATATTACACAAACAATATGCGATTGTTCTATACGCTTTACTAAAATCGAAAGTACGAAAAATATATATCTGAAAAAAAGTTTGAATTATTCTCTTTTCACTTTCCTCAAGATTAAAATCATTAATTATGTGTCGTCCAATAACCGCACATACTCTAAGGAGCATTTTCAAATATTCATTTTCTCTTTCATTATAATCCTTTTTCTCTACTTGAATTCTTCTTAGCAAATGCCCACATATGATATTTATATCATTTTTCCAATCTCGTGCAGCTTCTAAAATTGATTCAACAACAATTCTAAAAGTTTCGTCATCTGACAAATATTTAATATTGTAGTTCAATAAAATATTGGTTAAGTCATCGTTATCTTTTTCGTGTAAAACATATAATACATGTGCAAGTTTATTTAAAGAATTATTTCTATTTGATTTTGCCAACACCTGTATCACTTCCTTGTAGTCCTTTACAGAACCCTCTTCCATCATTTGGAATATTTTACTTTCTATACAATCATATGTAATGCTAGCAGTCTGCACAATTTCAATTGCTTGACTATATTTTTTAGCATAAAAATAATAGTCAAAAAACGCATCATTAAATGCTAATAGTTCTTGCTCTCCTTCTCCCTCCTGAACATTTTTAATTAAACACTCATACTTTTCTAAGAATGCAGCCGTTTTTCCCCAAACCTTCATAAAATTAAAGATTCCATTAGTATCCCATACATTTTCTGATATTTCTTCATCTTTTAACAAAATCGTAATTGCTTGTTCCGGAAGTAGGTTACTAAACCATAAATCATATACCGTTGATATACGACTACTGTGTTTATCACCACCATCCTTGATTAAACGATTAATAAATGTCAACACGTCAAGAAACTCGCCTAATGTTCCAAGACTTAATTTTTTGCTTACAATTTCAAAAGGATATATCTGCTGCATTGCTGACACATCGTTAACCTCATAATTCATATCGTAATATTCAAAATATGAATAATGTTGTTTAATTGTGCAAATTGCAAGATATACATCATGAAATTCATCCCAATTTTTATTTCGACAGACATTCTGATATGCTTGTTGTGCATATCTTTCGAGTAATTTTCTTGACATTCCTGTAGCTAAAGCGCCAATAACAAATTCTGCTGTGAAAATCTGAGGAATTATATCCTCTCGTTCCGCACAACATAATAAAGGTACAATATTAACATATCTGTCTAAAACCTCATCAGAGTCATTTACAAAATACATCGCCATCTTGTATGACATATCTTTGAATTTTGCTTTATTACGCTTTATGATTCCCATTAAAAACACACGAAAATCATTATGAAATACATAATATGAATTATCTTTTTCACTTCTTTTTATCACAGGATATAAACTATCAAAAACATAATCCCAATCATTTTTAGATAAATCTATATCTTTAAATGCATCGGCCAATATATCCGTCTTTATTCTTCCATTAAGTAATAGTATAACAGACGCTACTACGATATCCGGAAAATTGACCTGTAATCCTAACTCTTGTATTTTACCTTTCAAATAATTCCATATATGCGCATAATATTGCTCAACATCTCCACTCACATGACCTGAATCCAATAAGTTTAATGCATCTTCAATATTAACAATTCTTTTAAGCTCCTCAATTGCAAAAACTACCGATAAGTTATTACCTTGTGTTTTTTCATAAATTGCTCGTGCAAGTCCATCATTCTGCAGTTCTGCTGAAATACCTTTTACATATAAAAGCTGTTTAACGTCCTCAAACACAAGACGTGGCATATTCATATACAAAACATCCGGATTATTTTTAGTTAACCATATAGGATAGTTTTCATACATCTCTTCTGGCTGTCCAACAATTATAAAACAAACACCTTCAGGAATCTCATCTGGCTGAAATAATGAAGACATAAATGTTACTGTTGCTTTTGAACGTGCAGCATGATCAAGACCATCTATACAAAGACAAGCCTTTTTCCCTTCCGATTTGTACAATATCTCAAGAATTCTTAATACTTCTCTTCTAAGTTCCTCAATAGTGCATAATGCATTACTAACAGGAATTTTATATTTTGCCATCTGTCCTTTTAATCTTCTTCTTAATTGATTTAATAATTCTCCCCATAACGTTTCTTGTAAACACAACCCTTCATCTGAATTATAGAATCGTTGTTCTGGAGAAATTGGCTTAAATGTATGATATCTTGCCGCAAAACAATTATAATTATTCTGCAGATAACTTATAACACTTGTTTTTCCACACCCTGGTTCACCTGAAAGAAAAACCACTTTTTTGTCTGTTTTATAAATTTCTTCAATAATCCGATTTACAAATTCTTTTCTACTTTCAAAAAAAGGAGACGGTGCAACTAACTGATGTTGAAGATCATTTGTATATTCCTGTTTTAATGCCAATGCGTTATATACATCTTCTATTGTAATTTTTTCCTTACTTCTTCGGGTTGTTGTCCAAATTCTGAGTTGACTAGTAAGATTTCTAAAAAGGACTCCTGCCAATTCATCAGAACAATGAAAATATTCTTGCATTTTTGAAAGCATCGATTTTTCCATTTCTGCCAAAGTATGCATTTCTGATTTTATCTTTATAGCCTTCAAAAAATCTAAAATCTCACTATCTTCCATTTCAAAAGCATCATAAAACTCAAGATACTGTAACCTTATATCTGTCTCTTCGGTTTTAAATTCAATAGCCTTTAATTCTGCTATACATTCTATTCTATTTTGTATGTCGGTAATAAATTCTCCCAACGGTAATGCAGAATATGTCTGTCCTTTATATTCACGATTGGTCTTATTTATTCCGAGCTTCCTATTGGTATATAGTACCGGAATAAGCATATTTGTTCCCGACTCATTAGCTTTTTTCCATCCTTCGGCAAGTGCTTGAAGAAGATTAGGTTTCATATATTCACCGTCTTTTCTTCTTGTTACCTTGTTTTCTAATAATTTCCCAAAAGTGAGATTATATTTTTGTTCCAATCCAACCTCATGTTTTACTTGATAACAATATTCTTCATGATTCTCATAGCCAACTACAACATCATCAATCGTATCATATAATTCAGCTTGAAATATCACATATTTAATGCCGCTATCTTCATTTAACATTTCAATAATATTTTCTAAACCCACATACCATTCATACCAATATGGATCGCCAATTCCTGGTGTAGACATACAATTCTCCTTTTATAAAATACAATAATTCAAGCAACCTTTACTCTTTTAATTATAACATTAGTCTTCATACTATTCCTCATAGAATTTTACATTTATCACCAAACTTCTGTATAGATGAGCATTTACAATCATTATGGCCTCTATTGTCCAATACCTTTCACCTTCTCTACCTCTATTTTCGCTTCTTCATACCCAAAGTGCGTATACACATCCATTGTCGTCGCCACTTCCGAGTGCCCCATCAGGTACTGTAGCGACTTCGGATTCATTCCTGCTCTGGCCATATTGGTACAATAGGTATGTCTGCACACATGCGGCGTAATCCCCGGTATCTGTACCGAACGTGTCCGATTGTATTTCCCTACCATATGATTAAAATACTTCTCCCAATGTCCTGCCACTTTCGGCATTCCATTCTTATCTAAAAACAAAAATCCAATTTTGTTATCAATCATCGGCTCGACTTTTGGACGTCTTCTCGCCTTCAATATACGCTGGAAGCATTCATACACCCCCTGTGTCATCGGAAGGTCTCTGACGCCACAATCCGTCTTTGTTTGTGTGATTACATATTCCATATCCGATAATCGAAGCAACTGATGATCCACATGAATGATTCGCTCTTTCATATCGATATCTGCCAATGTCAATCCACAGAATTCTGATATACGAAGTCCTGTATGAAATAAAATATACACCGCATCATAATACTTGTTATAATGTTTGTCTGTCTGAACAAATTCCAGGAATCGCTCCTGTTGTTCCGGTGTAACAAAAATTCTTTTCTGAGAATCATTTTTAATCACATCCTGCATTTTAAAATTGAATGGATTCTTCAATAACAGATCATCATCTACCGCCATCTGAAATGCCGGCCTCACTACACCTCGGATATTATTGATGGAACTGTGACCTCTTCCGCCATTCTGTAATTCCACAAACCACATCTTCGCATCAGAAATCTTTATATCCTTAATCTTTCGTTTTCCAAATTTATCTCTTTTAAGGATATTGATTGTAGTCTGATATCCTTCTTTGGTGGATTGCTGCACGCCTTGTTTCTGCGCGACATATCGCTCCACCAGATCAACTACGGTATAATCACCACTGATACACTTTCCAAATAACATTTCATGGCGTTGTAATTCTGCAACTTTTTCTCTCAGAGAAAGATCTGGCCTTTTGCCGACAGGCATTTTGTCTGTCGGCTCCAATTTCCAGCTATATAAAGATTTTTGTTTTCCGTTTGCATAATAGGTGTATCGGTATCTTCCGTCTAGCTGCTGACTCTCGCGTGGTCTCAGAACTCGGTTCTTATGGTCTCTTCTTCTAGTATTCACAAATGCTCACTCCCTTCTATATGCAGCTCGTCTGGTCCAGAAACCTTTCGAATTTTCCACGTTTGATTTTTGTAAATGCTCCATTCTTTAAAACAAATTCTGCTGTCGGATTTTCATCCACAATCTTTCTAATCTTCTTCTGACCGATTCCAAAATAATCAGCAGCCTCTTCAATTGATAATGCGTACTTTTCCCAAATCGGGATTTCAAACATAAGCAATTCCCCCCTTTCTCTATTTCTTATCTTCCATAAACTTCTTGAATTTATTTTCACGTTCTATTTTTCGCATATGTGGATCCTGGATTTGAATCGGAATGCACATCAGCAGAACTCTATCGTAAATACGCTTACGTGCAACATTTGTCTCATTTTGCATTTCATTCAAGGTCAGATTCGTTGTTATAATCAATGGTTTATTCGAACGATATCTGGCATCAATCACATTATAAACCTGTTCTAATCCATAGTCAGTGCCTCGTTCCATGCCTAGATCATCTATGATGAGCAATCGATTTCTACATAAGCTTTGTATGTATTCATTTCTGCCTGCATAATGATTATTGAGATCATTTAGAATTGTTGCAAAATTTGTCATCTGAACAGAAACTTCTTGTTCCAGCAATGCATTGGCAATGCAACCGGCCATGTAGGATTTACCGGTTCCGACTCCACCCCAAAGGAGCAGACCACAGTTCTCCTTTTCATTTGTTTCCCAATCCGAAACATATGCCTTAACGTTTTTCATCTTCGGATTTAATCCATTGTCATTCTCAAATGTCCAGTTATTCATATATTTGTCTGTAAAACATCTTGCTCGCAAACGACTGACTTCCTGTTCGTGCTCCTGCTGTTTCGCACGCTTTTTCTGTCGTTCATACTCAGTTCTATCACAAAGACACATACGCGGGTGAGTCGTTCTGCCAAGCCATTCCTTTCCCTCTGGTAAATATGCTTCTTTCGCTTCGTGACACACACCACAATGCAAGAGTCCATTTTCTCCGTAATAATCAGGAACTTCTACTCCTTCATAATCCATATTCATTTCTTCTGTGTTCATCATAAACTTTCTCCTTCCTTGAACGAATAGTCCAAAAATCGCTCATCTCTTTGGTTATTGTAATTAAGTGTTTTATTATAGTTATTAGTGGACGGATACCTGGCTTTATTAGGTGCGGATTTATAGCCAATTGTCTGTTGCTTTTCTGGCTCTATGACAGTCGGTTTACTGACTGTGTCTACACCTATTGGAATCTTTATATATAAATGATTCGCCCGCCCAAAATCTGCTCGTACACGTTCCGGCAATCCTTCTCTGGTCAATTCATTTAGTGAGTTCTTAATTGCTATCAGACCTTTATTCATGTCCTTTGCTATATCTTCTATGGTATAGACACAATACACATGACCATCATCATCTTCCCAGACATTCTTCTGTGACAGATTGGCTCTGTTCAGCAATAATGCAAACAGAATCTTCGATGTGCTGGAAATATCAACATCTAATATAAATTGTGGCAATGGAAAATATCGCGGTAAAGGTGTTCCTCGTTCCATATAGATAGTTTCCAAAATCAATCACTCCTTCCTGTGTTTTTATTGAGGCAAAAGTCCAAACTAATGCCGAGGGAATTTTTGAAATAGTTTGTTTTCCATTGATAAACGAAAGTTTTTAGAATGACGCGTCAAAATTTAAAATTCTAAAAGTACCCTTCACTTTATTTATGGGGACGCAATACGATCCAACTGCTGAAAATTTTTTTGATTTTTTTCAAAAAAATATCCTCTCACTTTGGTTATGGGGTCAGAAAAAATCAAAACTGCCGAAAGAATTTTAAAATTTCTTCAAAAAATATCCTCCTACTTTATTTATGGGGTCGGAAATCATCGAATCTGCCCACATTTTTTTGAACTTTTTTAATTTTTTCACAGACAAAACTTTTTCCCTATACTTCTTTTATGGGGACGTGCAAAGAGCACTTTGGTGAAAAATTTTTCAAAATTTTTTCTTTCATATATCTGTAGGGGACTCTCTATCTGAGTTTAAACGATGGTTTTCTAAAACTTCTTCAAAAATTCATCCTTCTACTTTTCAGGTGGGGACGGAAATTATGCGTTTTGGTGTGATTTTTATAAATTTTTTTAAATGTTTCCCTCTACCTTCTTTATGGGGACGAAAAACAACTATTCTAACGACCAATTTTGAAAGTTTTTCTATTTTTCATGCACATAAAGAAAAAAGCCCTAATCAACCAACACTTTCTTGTCAGTCAATCAAGGCATCTCTGCTTTTCTACTTATTATCCCTTTGTAAATGATCTCAGAGCAAGTTCCACCATGTTTAACGAAAATGATTTTATCATTGTTCTTACATTGTCACTTGCTGGAGATTACGCATTCCCCAGACCCACGTTCTATATTGTCTTTGTAGGTTAGAGCAAGTTCCACCGTGTCTGACAATAACTCATTTTCATGAATTTTGTCATCACGAACTTGCTGGGGATTATCATTCCCCAAACCCACAAGACACAGCATTTTTCAAGAGCAAGTTCCACCGCGTGATACAGAAACTCTATTCATGTTTCTAAATCACACGAACTTGCAAGGGAATTCAACTCCCCAGCCCTTCGAAAAACAGCTGTTCTATCTTTGGTTCCTTACGTCACAGTCTTGCAGGCAAGGGAACATAGTAATTCAAAAAACAAATTACTTTATTTAACTTTCTGTTTTCAGTACATAATCATTCTTAATGCGTTCAAAATCTGTATACCATTTTTCTCCCCAGTTAGCATTCAACAGAAAAATCATTTCCTCCAGATTAAATATCTGTATTCTAGAATCCATTTCTTTCATTTCTTTGGTTGCATAGCCTGTTGTAAAAATGGTTGCACGTGTTGCTTTTTCATCTTGCATAACATACCCTAATGCACGCACAGTTTCTTTCTTCAAATCTGTTGTTTTATATAATTTGCATTCCACAAAAACTTTTTCTTGTCTTTCGTATTCATTGATTTCTGCAATTATATCTTTCCCTCCGTCTCTAGTAGCTTTTGTCAATGTTACTTTGTATCCCATTTTCTTATATAAAACTGCAATTAATATTTCAAAATCTCTAGAGGTCAGAGAAAAAATGTACTTACTTTTATCAGATGCATTTTGAATATATTTTGCTTCAATTATACTCATTGCATCACAAATCCCGTTGATTCTAATATCTGGCATATACATGCACTCTGCATCAAAATATGTACCCAATGCATTCAGAGCTTTTAATGGTGAACTATCCAGTAATGCAATTATCCAAGTTAATCCTTCCCAAGCTTCTTGACCATTATTCACTCGATGTAATTTTTCATTATATTTAATTTGGTTAGATATCATTTCATATAAATCTGGATTATTCTCTTTATTCGTCACATCAGATGTAAACGCAATATATGCTTCTAAATCATTTGAATCTAATCCTAATGTAAACGGTTGCAATAATATTCTAAGCAAGGTTCTTACATCTTCATCAGCTTTTCTATTTATATTTTCAATATAATCCTCTAACCATTCATTGTATGGAATATAGAATTGCGGATAGACAAACTCTTTATTTTCTTTCCTTAATGCAATCCATTCTTCCAAAGAATTATAATTATCTGTATATCCTAAAGGTTTATCCATCAATTCAATTATCCTCTTACTTATCTGATATTTTCTCTACAAGCACTTCTCTATTTGCGAAATCAATCCCTGATCTGCCGGCAACCAATCCACGCTATACAGTTTATCTTTGGTCAGCCATGCCGCCGCTTCATGTTCTTTCAGCACCAAATTACCAGCTTTAATCTTACAGATAAAACAGTCCATGGATAAATGGAAATTCGGATAGTCGTATTCTACGGTATCCAGCAATTCTTTCACTTCCACTTCTGTTTCCAGTTCCTCTCTTATCTCTCTGACAAGCGCTTCTTCTGGTGTTTCGCCAGCATCAATCTTTCCGCCAGGGAATTCCCATCCATCTTTGAACTCGCCATATCCACGCTGTGTTGCAAACACTTTTCCATTATCAATAATAATCGCTGCCACTACTCTAATTGTTTTCATATACCTTCTCCGCTTATATTATCATCATTAGCCTTAGCTTTTAATTCTTTAAGTTGCTTTTGTGTTTCTAACCGTAACTCTTTAAAAAGGTATTGATTAGAATCCAAACCACCATAAATCCAATTCGCACTTGCTTTAGCGTCTTTTTCTATTTGTAGCTTCTTTTCACACCAAGCTTCAAATATTCGTTTTGCTTCTTTATTTAACTCATGCTTATCCATTTACTATATACTCATAAATATCTTCTCTCACCGGAGTATCCAATGCCCATTCAATTTCTACTGCTGTTTTATCCGTATTTGGCATCACAAATTCTTTTACCACCCCAGTTGAAGTCATTCGTCCAAGATAGTAGAACTCTTTTGAAATTTTATCGTCTTTATTCTTTCTCACAAAAAGCTGTACATCAATCCCTCGTTCTTTTGCATTCAAGAAATTCTGTACGTCTTCTGACTCAATACTTCGCCCACTTTTTGAAATCGCAATCAAACGATTATAACTTGTAAAATGGTCTTCGTATTTTGTTGTATCACTGATATCTTCCTGCTTATCATAGTTAATAAACACTGGGAATGTCTTTGTTTTCTTATCATACTTGTAACCACCAATATTTAATGGAACCTCATTTCTTTCCCAATTCAACAAACGACAAGCATCTTCGTATGTATATTTCTGATACAAAACTAAATCCGTATCCTGATAACGCATACTGAAATTTTCTTTATAACGAGAAATACCAAAACCAATAAGTTCTTCTAAAATATTGTAGAAATCCTCATTCTGCAACATTTCCTCAAACGACTTAGACACTCTATAATCTTCACCATCTTTTTCAAGAAATATGCACTGCGCATATGTTTTCTTTGCTGCACTTGTTGGAAATTCATTTGTCATCATGTTTACAACGTTTTCCGCACAGTTATCATCCATGGAACAATTATAATTATCCTTCAATGATTTCTTTAACAGACCTATAATTCCATGCTGATACTTAAGCAAACGTTTCAACATTTCTAGCTCATGAATTCGCTTTCCACTAGCCAACTTTTTAGAAACAAATTCAATTACCACTTCTTCATCTTTTGACAATCGGATTGTGTACTCTTTTTCATATTTCACAAGAAACTTATAATAAGAACCCAGACTATTGTTGTCAAAAATTCTAAGTACATCCATCTCACCATATTTATCAAAGTCCGCAAGCGCTGGAATATGTCCCAACTTGTTTTTTAGATTCGTATAATTCTCACGGATCAGCTTAATATCACTGAAGTTCGCATTATCAATTGCCTGGAAAATTTTCTTTCGAGAAATTTCGTCAAAATGAATTGTACTTGCACCTGGAATGACACGTCCACCTTCTGTTACATAACGACGAATATTATCTTTGTTGTAACTTCTATCTCCAGAAAGAGCAATCGGAATCATAAAGTTATTGCGGTAATTACCGATAAAGTCAATAACAACTACATATTCTTTGTCCTCTGCTTTTCGAAGACCACGACCTAACTGCTGAATAAAAATAATTGGAGATTCTGTTGGACGAAGCATAATTACCTGATTGATTTCCGGTACATCGACGCCTTCAGAGAAGATATCTACAGAAATAATATAATCCAAAGCATCTTCTGCTTCATCACCTGCAAGTCGTTCTATCGCTGCTGCTCTTACACTCTCTGAATCGCTGCCACTGAGCACAAGAGTTCTCCAACCTTTTTCATTGAACTTAACAGACAGCTCTTTTGCTTCATCAATACGACTACAGAAAATTAATCCTTTGACTCTGTCTCCACTATGACCAAAGAATTCTGCCTGTTTCATTACATTTAACACACGTTCATCAGAAGTTAAATATCTAAAATTCTCAACCTTTCCCTCTGATGATTTACCGGTATCTGCAATGACTTCCAGATCTGTAATTCCAAAATAATGGAATGGACACAATAAATCCTCTTCCATGGCATTTTGCAGACGGATTTCATAGGCAATCTGATGGTTGAAAATCTCATAAATATTTCTGCCTTCCAGATTATCGTCACGCTTGTCCGGTGTTGCTGTCATACCAAGCCATAACTTTGGTGTGAAATAATCCATGATTTTCTTGTAACTGTCTGCAGAACTATGATGGGCTTCATCAATAATAATCAAATCCCAATATTCTTTTTTATATCTACTTAAAGTATCTTCTTTACTTAATGTCTGCACTGTTGCAAATACAAAATCTGCATCGTAATCCTGATACTTACCAGTAACCATCCCCATAGAAACTTTACCATCAAATACCTTGCGGTAAGATTTCAATGCCTGTTTGGCAATCTGGTTACGATGAACTAGAAATAACACATTCTTAAATTCCAGCTCTCTTGTCGCAAATGCAGAAGCATAAGTTTTACCGGTACCAGTAGCGGAAATCAATAATGCTTTATCTTCTCCAGCCTCATATATCTTTCGAAGATTATTGATAAAGCCAACCTGCATGGAATTTGGTTGTAAGCGATATACTTCCAGAGACGGAACTTCTGCTTGTCTAGCAATTTCCTTCTGCTTTTGGATAATCTTATTCTTTGTATAAACATTCGTATACGCTTCAATAAATTGCTCAAAAGATAATGATTGCTGCGCATTCCATAACTGTCCGAATTCTGCAACTACATTCTGCGTATATTCACCTTGTTCTGTAGAAACAATTTTTGTATTCCATTCACGGTTTGTCGTAAGTGCACTAAGAGTCATATTGGAACTTCCGACAATAATACGGTACATTTCTTCTTTCTTGAAAATATAGCCTTTAGTATGGAATCCCTCTTTTGCATTCTCTGTTACAAACATTTTCAGTTCAATGTTATTAAAATTTGCAAGAATACGAAGTGCTTTTGGGTCACTAAAAGTCAAATAATCCGTTGTAAGAACCTTACCCGGAATACCACGCTGCTCCAATTCTCGTAAAGTCTGTAACAAAGGCGTAATTCCACCCATCGTAATGAATGCAACACTAATAGCAAATTCTTCACATGACAAAAGCTCATCCTCAATGGATGAGATAACCTTTCGACCTTCTCTATAGTTGTTCGATACAAACTGTGGCTTATAGGCCAGGTTTGATGAAATATTTTGATTTATAAAGGCTGTAGATAAGCCTTGTTTTAATTGAACAATTTTATCTTGATTCATAGTGTTCACCTTTTATTTTTATAGCATCCAAACTTCATATCCTTGTCTTCTTGCCGAATCATAAATCGGATGCATATTTCTTTCTAATATGCTATAGAATTCTTCTCTTGAGTTTCCTTTTCGATACAATTCTTGACTCGCCCAGATAGAATGAAGGTTATCTCTATAGCAAAACTCATATAATTTTCTAATTCCTGCCTTCTCATGAACCAACTCATACATCATATATTGGTTCTGAGCGAATCTTATAAAAAACTTGTCCCATTGAGGCAATCGATTGCTTTTCGAAGAATTCAATGAAGAATCCATTGGCATCAAATTCCATAATTCGTCGTTCATGACAAATGACCATGGAATAAAATGATCCACATCATACGCCTCTTTCTTAATAGGCTCATTCTTAAATACATCTATAATATTGGTCATATCGAGAACACCTTCCCATAATTTACGAACATGACCAAGTTTCCGCATTTTATCATCCAATGGCGCAAGCTTATATACTAAGCCTGGAACTTCAGGATTATTATTTTGTAACCAGCGTACTTTTTCATACTGAATCCAGCCTAGAATTGCAACCATATTATCTTGAATCATCTGAATCCAAGATTCATGGAATATAATTTTTCGTTCTAAACCTTTTTGATCACCGAATGTATATGGTAACGGACTTTCAACACCATTAATTCTGTTATAATACGCCATCATTCTTCCGGCACTGCTATTCAGATCAATACGTTCAGAATATCGATTAGCAAATCCTGACAACGCCTTGTATGGAACATTTTGCGTAAGAGTCATTTTTTCTCCATGCAGTTCCTTATCGTACTTAGCAATCTTATTCTTTATTTCTATCTTTGAAGCATTGCTTGGCAAATCACTCAGCTTATGTAACTTTAAAACAGCCGTTTCTAAGCTATCCTTGATTTCTCCATCGCCCCAAATACCGCTAAGATGTACATGAAATTCCAACACAGAATACCAGGCATTTGAAATCATTTCATTAATAATTTCATCGTAAGAAGCTTCTTTCCTGTCTTCCGAAATCAACTGAACAATGGCCTCTAACCAATAAAACTTATAGCAATACGAAGGATCTTTCATCATACGAGAAAATCCTTCAATATCTAACGTATTATAATACCCAGAATCGATATGTAATTGGTAATCTATTTTCTGAGAATCATATTTAACCATCTTTCGTCTCCCCTGCCGTCTCTTACATTGCCGGTAATCCATTGTTTTTCAACTCTTAGTTCAGGAAAACCCACCAGCAATTCTGCCATAGACTCTTCTGTCATATCCGTAAAATATCTACCATTTCTTTCACCTTCAAAATCTCCATATTTGAAAGATAGATAAATAATACCATTGGCTATAGTAGCCAAACTCATTTTACGGATAATCTCCGGCAATTCTTCACTCTTTACATGTAATATAGATGCACATGCCCAAATACCATCATATCTTTCTTTTTCATTTAGTTCTTGAAAAAGCATATGTTTTACGGTGATACCTGTATATTCACTCGCTGCCTTACACAATTCTAAGGAACCATCCATTGCAACCACTCTACATCCATGTTCCAAAAAATATTTTGTATCCCTTCCTGATCCACAACCGAAATCAAGAATCTTTGCATTCTCCGGTAATAATTCTAAAAATGTATCTTGAATAGACCTAAAATCAACAGATACTGTTCCATCAATAAACTTTTTGGCATTTTCATTGTAATAATTTATTGTATTTCCCATAAAACAGCATCCTTTCACACGAAACAATTAATCTAAATCTATCAAAATCTCCCATTTCCCGTTTCGTTTTCCGTTCAATCTCTGGATATATCCTTTTTCTTTTAACGAAGCAACCCTATTTTTAACAGTTCGTTCTGATTTTCCAATTTTATTTGCAATCTCTTTCTGTGTAATGTTCGGATTTTCTACAATCAATCTCAAAATCGCCAATTCATCCAAAGGGCAATTCAAAGTGCAAAATTTGCCCTTTGAAACTTCTTCCATTGCACTTTGATTGGTATTATCATCCTGTTCCGTAACATAATCCACATGCATATATCGGTTCTTCAATTCATAATCTGTTCCCATTAACAAATTACTGAAAAACATTTCTAGATACTTTGTTGTTGCATGGATTCCATTTCTCAAATCATTATAATTTGCTCTTACCAAAGCATTTCTGAAATACCAGGAATGTTTCTTGAAGGCAGCATTATCCACTTTCAATCCAAAAGTCTTCATATATTTGATAACAAAGACCGCTGTTGCTCTTGTATTTCCTTCTGCAAATGGATGAATCTGCCAAATATCAGAAGCAAATTTCACCAGATGTTTGATAGACTCATTCAAAGACAACCCTTCATAGGAAAACTCTTTTTCCGTTCTGAAATCATAATCCAGCGTGTCTTTAATACTATTCCATGATGCATAAATGACCGTATCACCTTTCAGCACCCACTCTTTTTTCGTAATATTATAGGTTCTGATTTTTCCGGCATGGTTAAATACACCTTCAAAAAGGCGACGATGAATCGTCATCCATTCTGCCGGTGAAAACTGGAATGTTTTCTCTCCAAGAAGCTGTGTGATTCTTGAAGAAACAATATCAGCCTCTTTTGTTTCATCCTCAACTTCTTTTCGATCCGTTCTTTCTTCATAGTAACTCTGGATTCGTTTCTGAGCCTCATCTATGCTGATTATACCTTCGATATGTTCTTTTGCAGTATCCAGCAAATATGCAGAAGTCTTCAGTCCATCCACCTGCTGCAAACCAATTGCAATCTGCCATGCTTCGCTTTTCTCTGCCTGTTCCGGCTCTCCTTGCCGAATATATTCCTCAAGTTCAAATTGCCATTTCTTATCTTCCGACATATTTGCACTCCTTTTCATTACATCAAATGTTATGTGTCATTCTTCCCAGATTTACAGCTAAACAATATCTACGATATCATCTAATTTACAATCCAAAGTCTCACAAATCTTAACCAGCACACCCACACGAACATCTTCGTTCTTTCCAAGCTTCGCCATTGCATTGGTACTAATCTTCGCTGCTCTGATCAAATCTGTTTTCATCATTTCACGTTCATTTAAAATTACCCATAATTTATCGTAACTAACAGCCATTGTTTTGCCTCCATTTTCTGTGTAATCAATAAAGTCATTACGTATATTTTAGCACTTTATCAGGATGAGGACAATTGAATTTTGAAAATTGCAATATTCAATTTCATCACTGTAAATTCTGTATAATGCAGCCTTATAAAATGCGTTTCAAGCTTCAGAATATGGAGCAAATGTTCCTGTTTTGGAAGGTTAAAATTAGGTAGGTATACATTTATATAGGCTAAGAGATTTGAATGTTTGTTTATAAAGTGTTTCCCCTGACATAAAGTAAGAAAAGCCGACGTTTACTGCCAGCCTTATCTCACATAAAATTATTCTTCAATTACTGAGAGTTCTTCCCAATCCTCACGATTTCCACATCTTCTTAAATAATCATGTCCACCATCTACTGCAACAGCTCCACATTTGCAGAATTCGAAATCATGATCTGAGACGCTTTCAATAATATCACCACATTTATTGCACCTAATTTTATTAACTACTATCATCGTCTAGTCCTCCTTCTGGATAATGCCTCTCGACTCTTATTTCATTAACTTCTAAGCAGAAATTCTTCATTAACTTTGCCTATGATAGTAATCATAATCTTTAGCAGGTCCATATAATCCTGCATCTGCACATCTTCTTCCATCGGATATGTACTATGAATGTACTTATTTCTTAAATCCTTTCCATTACTATATTCCGACCGATTCAGCATATAATTTAAATAATTAGTCTCTGGAACTGAAAACAAGGTACTTTCCATCCGTATATCATTCGAGTCTTTCATTTCGGTTAATATAGTTTTATACTTTCCATAATACTGGACACAAACAACATCATGCTTATACATGTCAGCTAATATTACGATATATTTTCTGTTTAATCTCAGCACCTCATTATCATCCACATACACAACATTCTTTTCTATCAACCAATCAATTGCTGGTAATTGATACTCAAAAAAATCCGAACGTCTCATCTCCTCTGACATGATAAGCAAACAGAACGAATTATATGAACTTTTTGTTTTCTCTGTATATGTAATAGTTGATTGATCAGAGAACAATAAATGCATTTGATGATGTATATCCGTACTTTCTGCATATGCATACTTATTCTCCAAAAAACTTGGAACCATACTCAAAACAATATGTTCTGATGACATTTCCAACAACTCTCTGTCTATCTGACCATCCTCAACATACATTCGATACTGTTTCAAAACACCATCCATCTCAGACGCAATATTTCTACACTTACTATAAATGAGCAAGTTCGTGATTTTGCATAAAAGAAAGACACCTCGATTCCATG